>Ga0222715_10004589_pt1 | contig 11940 bp, 7 predicted proteins | sample C33_9DmetaG_FD_165056 | JGI IMG/M metagenome (GOLD analysis project Ga0222715, IMG submission 165056) | Estuarine water microbial communities from San Francisco Bay, California, United States - C33_9D | ecosystem: Environmental > Aquatic > Marine > Unclassified | place: USA: California...
TTTGACTTGTGTAGTGGAATTAGTTTGTTGCCATATAGTGACCATGTATATCAACAAGCTCCTTATGAGGACATCGACGCTGAGAAGTATGATGAGTTAGTAGCAGCAATGCCAGTGGGTGTGGATTGGGATGACCTAGAGAAGTACGAGGAAGAAGATAACACGACAGGAAGTCAAGAGTTAGCATGTGTAGGTGGGGCATGTGAGATAGTGTAGTAAAACTTAGGGGCCGCAATGGCCCCTTTTTTATTGTTGTTGATTATTGCTTGTAAGCATACCGGCTGCCCCTGCAGCTCCTGTTGCTCCGCCTGTGGCCGCCACTGCCGCTAGTTTTTGTTTAGCTGCTCTAGCTTTAGCTATGTCAGCAGGGGTAACTTCTGGTCTTGATTCCAGTAAAGCTCTCTTTGTATAGGCTTCTGGCGTTTCCTTCGCTTGTTTCTTGACACCTGTAGTTCTTTCAGTCTCTTTAAGAGCTTGTTGTACTTTTCTGGGCGTAGCTTTTTTCTTAATCTGTTTATTATTATACTTAGCGCCTGTTTTATAGGAAGACTCAATCAAAGGAGATGCGGTAATTAAGCCATGGCCCCCTACTGGGTTAAGACCGAACATGTCATGCCCATCACTTAACATTGTGTACATCTTTTCCTTGCTGGGGTCAACTACAACAAACGCATTCATTCCTCCCAGCTCTTGTTGTCTTGAAGTATACGCCTGCTGCGTAACTAAGTAACCGTCAGGGTCTTTGATGTCTGTTAAGTTTCTACCGCCTACAGCGTTACCTGCTTCATCACTAATCTTAGCCATCTTAATTGCTTTAGTGTCTAACAGCTTATTAAACGAATCCAGAACTCTTTGTTCACCTGCTTGTAGTTTTTTACCTGAACCTTGTTTTGCCCTAGCCCTCAGCAGGGTCTCCAACATTACTCTTGGTTTATCTCCAGCGCCCATTTGATTCATTAGTTGGAAGGCTTTGTTATCCAAGGTAGAAGACATTTGTAAATACTCAACCATCTCTCTACCGTCTAGCTTACCCTTAGGCTTTGCTCCCTCTGTTTTACGTAAGTTATTCACTACGTTTAAGTACTTATCTGTAGTCTGACCACGCATAGCTCTGACTACAGGAGAACCGGCTCCTGCAGCGCCTACAGATTCTATGTATCCTGCGTTCTTACCTGCGGATGGGTCTTTAATTTGATATTCATACCTAGCGTTAGGGTTTTTTATATGTGGCCCTTGAGTAAGGTGTGTTAAAGCTCTGTTGATTACAGACTCCGGTACTGTACCTGAAGTTCTAAAGCCTGAACCTATGCCTGAAGCTAATCTAGCGGCCTCTTCTCTAGGTATACGCGAGTCTAAGTATTTTAAACCTACTACACTGTTCTCTAGCAAGGTGTTCTCAGTGTTAGGCAGTTGTCGATTTATAGATATAGCTGTCAAGTCTGCGTCTTGCCCTACATCACTAGCCCAATCGCTAACCTTCCTGTCGGATATTCCAAGGACTCTACGTTTTGCCACGCTCTGTGGGTCAATACTTTCTTTAATAGCAGGCATAACGGCCTGTGTATATTCTTTACCGAAATTAAGTGCACCTTTTACAGGATTTTTGTAGAACTCAGGAATATGCGTAGGGGTGTTTTGAGCTGCTTTGTTTATTAAACTGCCTCCACTGCGTAACAGACCCTTAGCTACACGAGGCCCATAACCCAAGACAGGCACAGCCCCTATAGCTCCTAATGTAGCCATCCCATAGTTGCCTTTTTCGTAATCTTCTATTGCTTCTTTGCCAGAGATAATCTCACCAGACACAGGAAGAAAAGAAGCCCCTAAGTAAACAGCGTCTTGCAGGTCTTGAACTTGATCCCTCTTGTTCCTTTTCCCTTGCGGGCCTCTACGTCTTGTGCCTTCTTGCTCTACTCTTTTTAAGATTTCATAGCTATCGTCTGTAAGGGACATTCACTTCTTCCTCTGCATTTTCTTCTTCAGGGTCATCAATGTTAGCTAACGGAAGTTTCAAGGCTTCTATAATCGTTGCTCTATCTAAAGCAAGAGCTTCCTTCATCTCTTTTACTTTAGTTTCTTTAATGGCTTTGTCAATAGCAACAAGTGTTTTACCTAACTGTTTACGAGTTGCGTTGCTGTTGACACCTCGGTATGCTAAGTAACCTAAGCCGGTACCCGCCGCTACGTAAGGCAAGTAAGGTGTTAAAGTGCCTATGGCTGTTGCAGCGCCTGCTCCTGTAATCATTCGGATGTTGTTTACTTTACCGCCTAAAGTTTTAGGCATGACTGTATCTGTAGCTCTAGCTATGTTCTGTATAGCTCTGCCCATAGACGTATCTAAATCATCAGCAGCTTTTGGTTCCAGTATATCACGAGCGTCATACAACAAGTGCATCTCTCGTAAATCTTTAGCTACATCGGAAAAACCTGCTCCTTCTATTACTTTCTTGTTTAAGTAGTTCCTAACAGACCTTTGGGCTTCCGACAAAGCTGTCTGTGTGCCATCAAAAACGTCACCTCTAAGACTCTTAATGTGGTCATCAAGTTCTTTACGTAGACCATACAAACGAGCTGGTGTAATTTGCTCTCCTTTTAACTTAGTGTCTACCCAAGAAAATAAATCTTGTGCTGCTTTTATGCGAGTGTTATTATTTAATGCGGGATTAAAATCAGGAGAATCTGGGTCTAACATGCCTTTTAGAACAGCCCTCATGTCAGCCCGTATGTCGCCTGCTTTAAACTTAACATAATCATATTCTCTCAGCTCGCTGGTAAGTTTTTTACCGCGCTGTTCAAGAGTGTCTCTTACAATGTCTAGGTTACGCTGATTGCTGTTCTTATGAGAGACTTCTGTTTCGTTTATTAAAAGATCATAAAGTTCAGTGTCTCTCTCTGTAGGCACATAGTAAGTAGTACCTGTCGTAGGGTCTGATCTTTTATTTTTAACAGTCTTTAGCCGATTAGCTTTAGTATCCTCAAGCTCTAGTATTTGCTGCATTTGCTGACGCTTACCTTCTAAGGTTCTTTCAGCCGCTTGTCTTTGTAAAGCCACACCTCTTCTTTTTAAATCAGAGGATGACTGAGGCACTGGCTTTCTTAACGCGGGCGGCTTATAGACTTCAGCTATTTGTACAGCGCCTACAAGGTTGTCAGCTTCAATAGGATAGCGGTTACTAAACTCCATCCAAGCGTTTTGACCCGTTTTGGCAGCTTCAATGCCTAGCTCCGTAATTTTAGCAACAGTAGGGTTGCCCATAAGAGATTGAAAAGTTTCAACAGCTTGGTCAGCTATTCCTTTTTCAAAGTCATCGTCGGTTAGCTCAAGTGCTGTTTTGCCTCCTATTGTTAATGCTTCAGAAATAGGAGTTATAAGACCTGCTTGTACTGATTCGCCAGCAATAGGTAGCGCGGCCATACCTAAAGGTCGGTCTAATGCTGCTGTTTTTGCCATTTGCTCAAAAGCAAACTGAGGAAGACCTGAGACTCGCTGACCTATTCTTGAAACCCCTTCGCCCAGTTCTTCAGTTAAGTCGTAGTCTGTAGGTTGATAACCTTGCTGTGCTTCTGCTTGCTCTATTAAAGCAGACAGCTCGTTTATAACAGTAATGTCATTTTCTTCTACGGCAAGCAACAGTGCTTGATCTAGCTCTTGTAAAGTAGCCATTAACGTATTCCTGTGTTTTGTAGCGCCCTTTCTCTAGCTCTATCAATAGCCGATTGAGCAGCTTCAGAAATTCCTCCGGCTTCATCACGAGGACTAAAAGATGGAGCAGTAATATACAGACCTGCAACAACAGCGGGGTCGATGTCTGCACTTTTTATAGTACCTAGACGATCTAATGCTGCATTGCTCTTAGAAATAGCTTTAGTAGCGTATTCATTTTCAATCTGAATAACTCTTTTAATTGTGTCTAAAGACAAAGAAATATCGCCTGCTACAATCTTTTCAATAAACTCTCTATCTTTATCAGAAATTGCCGTGCCAGAGCCTAGTGCTTTAATTAAAGGAAGAACCTGTTTAGCTCTGTTAATCATAAAGGTCTGTGTAGCTACAACTGCGTCTTCCTGTTCTGGAGAAATAACACCCAATGTCTTACCTACGTCCATTAAGGCAAGCTGAACGGGCGCAAGTTTACCTGTGTATATTTTATCTAAATCAAGCGCACTGGCTTTATTAATTTCCAGCATTTTTTCAGCTTCTCGACCTAAAGCATTTAACTCAACAAAATTATCTACAAAACCTTGAGTAAGTTGTTTAGTGACTTCATTTCCTGCGTTTAATTGTTGAGTAGTCACAGGAGCTTGTGTAAGTCCTAACTCAGAAGGGTTGACCCACTTGTTTGTTTTGTTATCCCACACTTGGCCGCCTTCGTTAATACGGAAGGGTTTGCTTGTAGGTTTGTTATTAACTACCTGTTGAAAAACCTTAAGGTCTGCTTTTTCACCTGACATAGCTTCAATAAACATGGAATCACTAAAACCGTCGTATTCGCCGTCTGAAATAGCTTTTAATACAGTATCGTTAGCCCCTTTAGATTGAGCAACTGCTATCTTACCTTTACGGCCTTGTTTGGCTATTACATTACGTTCTTCGGCTTCTAAAATTTGTTTAGTAGCTGTTTCAACGTCACCACCGCTTGTCAACATGTCTACAGTCTGGTCTAGTCCTAAACTTTTGGCTTGTTTAATCAAACCTTCACGCTGCTTGCCTTTTAGTTTTTTGTCCTGAATAAGGGCAGCTATTTTACCTGCACCAGCCGTGTCTCCAGTAGCTTGCATTATTCTAGCTAGTTTTGTTAAGTCTTCCGTGTCGTTTAAGTCTAGGTTAGACATTGCCATTTGTAATCCAGCAGCTCTGTCTCCTTGAGATTGTTGACCCGTCATGCTGCGAATTCCACTGCCCATCATATCTGCGGCACTAGCCCCTAAGGCTAATTGTTGTTGCTGTATGCTGAGGTTAGGGTCTATCGCATTCTGCGGTACACCTGTTAATAATCCTGCTAATGTTTGTGCCATTGTCTTACCCTCCTCCTATACCTAATGCATTAAAAGCGTCTAACATACTTTTTGTTTCTTCGGTTTGACCGCCACCGGCATTTCCAATAATAGATGTCAACAGGTCGTTATATCCGGCACTACCTAAATTGCCGCTACCCCCAAAGCCTAAAGCGTCTCCAATAGATTTAATCAAGTCAGGGGTTTTGCCTTCCCCCACGCCTAAAGCGCCGAGTAATCCGCTACCACCAGCGTCAGCACTTCCTCCTAATATTTGATTAATTAACCTTTCTTGAGGAGTCATTTGTTGGCCCAATACACTAGACAACATACCTTGTAATTGCTGCTGTTGTAGTACGTTAGCCATGTTAGCGCCCTGCATGTAAGACTCAAGACCACTACGCGCTGCTTGCGCTTGCAGTTCTGTACCGCCCAGCTGTCCTTTCATTGCTAACTGAGAAGGTAACTCAGCAGCGCCGAACAAACCAAGAGCTTGCTGCTGTGGTAAGTAACCAGTTGCCATCATTTGCTGCATGTTGGCTATGTCAGCCGCACGTAGCTGTGAAGGCAACTGAGATGCTTGTGTGCCTAATCCAAACAAACCTGTACCTAGACCCAAGCGACCCTGCTGTAGAGCCTGTTGCTGTCCTGCGGCACCAATGTCTGCTTGCTGTAGCTGTAGAAGATTAGCTAAGTCTTGCTGCTCAAACCCACGGCCTGCCTGTGCGCCCGCTAATCCTACATTAGCAAGTGTAGCACCTCGTCCTACACCTGCTGTTTCTAGGTCTGATGCTATACCAGCTAACTGACCTGCAGTAGTACCCGCAGTAACTCCGCGTGATAGACCTTCGCTCTGCAGTTGTGACTCAATCTGTTCAGCACTTAGACCCAGCTGAGATAGCTGTGAAGCGCGTGATTGTGCAGCAGACTGTATGTCTGAAGAAGTGCCTGCTAATCCTGTAGCTAAACCTGTCAAGCTTTGAGCTGTAGCTACTTCTTGTTGTTGCTCCATTAAAGCCTGCTGTCGAGCAGATAGACCAGCACGAGCCATAGCTTCCTGACGAGCAGTCTCTTGTGCCAGCAGCTCAGGAGATGCACCACCATAAGCAGCAGAGGACAGCCCTAAACGGCCTTGAGCAAGTAAACGCTCTTCTGTAGCTAGACGCTGACGTTCTTCTTCTGGAGTTTGTGTAGCCCTAATGGACTCATAGATGTCAGCTTGACGCTGTTCAGGAGATGTTAATAGACCTCTACCGGCAGCTCCTGCAAGTCCTGCATATTGAGAACGTAAAGATTCAATATCTGAAGGAGCTTCTAGCCCTGCAAGACCTTGTGAGCCTAAGCCTAACGCTTGTTGACCTAGTTGACCAATCTGTGCGCTAGGAGCTTGTGCTAACATACCACCAACTTGACCAGCAAACTGACCACGTAGTTGATTAATGTCAGCAGGTTGACTAGCTCTTTTTAGTTGTTCTTGAGCGCCTCCAAGACCTGCTTGAGTAACGCCCTCAAAGCCTGTAGGCTGACCCATTTGACCTAGTGTCTGACCAAACAGCCCACCTACTGCACCACGCTGAGCTGCAATGGAAGGATCAAGAGCGCCTACTTGGCCTAGTTGCTGTTGTGCTTGACCATAGGCTTGTGCGCCAATCTGACCAACTCTAGGGTCATAAGCTCCACCTAGTGTACTAGCGGCTGCTTGTGCGCCTCCTAGTAGTTGATTTTGTAGTCTTTGTTGTGGCTGTGACAAACGTAAGTCAACACCGCCCGCAGCGGTAGTGCCTATGTTAGCTAAGTTAGACGTAACACCAAAAGGTTTAAACTGAGACTGTTCAAAAGCTCTTTGACCTATCTGCTCACCAAGTCCAAAACCTGCTTGACCTGTGGCCATAGCTCCTTCAATGCCTTGTTGTCCTGCGTAGTAACCTGCAGCTGTCTGTAAAGCCCCCTGTAAGTCTCCTGAAAGCAAGCCGCCTAAAGCTGCACCGCCATATACCGTAGAACTACTAGGGCCGCTAGAGCCTGTTGGTGGCAGGTTTATAGGAGAGGTTCCAGAAGGCTGTGATTGATTACCGCCGCCCATTGTATTTCCAAACTGTTGTTGAAATTGCTGAAGCTGTCGGTTAGCGTCTTGGTCTTGACCTTGAGAACTTTGCCTGCGCGCTAAAAGGTCTTGATAAGCCTGCGATTGCGTTGTTTGAGTAACTTGAGCTTGATTAGCGTCAATAATTGCTTGGGCTTCTGCAAGTTTTTTAGTAGCGTTTTCACCCACTGATCCGCCCTGCGCTTGAAAATCTCTAAGCATACGCATGTAGTCTGGGCTAGGAATTTGTACGCCATCCGCAACACCGCGACCCGTCGGCATGGGGGCAACATCAGAGCTACTAATTCCGGTACCAATACGTCCTGCTAGGGTAGAGGCTACTGAATTTAAGACTGACGGTGGTCGATCTACTGCAAAGCCGTCTTTGTTATAAACTTGACCTGTAGGTCTGCCGATCATATCAAACACGGGTTGTCCGGGAATTGCGACAGTCATTAGTAAGACCCTCCAGTAATTGTGTCAGCCGTTAGTGTGCCTGTCACGTTTACGGTAGCGGCTGTTACAGTACCAGTAAATGTAGGATCAGCAGAGTTAGCCTTAGTAGCACTTGCTGTCGCTATGTTATTAAACTCAGCGTCAATCTCTGTACCCCTTACAATCTTCGCAGCATTGCCTGAAGGGAGAGAATCCTTTGTAGCAAAGTTAGTTGTCTTAGTGTAATTAGACATTTAGATAAGTCTCCCTAATAGAGCGTGTATGTCGATTTTTTGAATTGAGAAAGCAGCACCATTGACTTCTGCTTCTATGCCGATGGTTACTACTTCACCACTGCCGCTGGTGTTAACCTTTGGTGTGTTGATGAGGATAGAAGAGGTGTACTCGCCTGTGGTATTGTATTCGGTTAAGCCATACTCAGCAATGTTGCTAGAGCCAAATGTAAAAGCTTGCTTAGTGTAGTTAGCTGTGTAGTCATAACCCCAGTTTAAAGTAGTAGGTGTGTTCTGACCACCAATGATAGTCAAGTTAAACTTCTTCAGGAACTTCAGGTTAGATGTGTTACCAAAGTCCATAGGGTTACTGAAGTATCGCATCTCGTACTTGTTAGTACCATCCATATAGCCTTTGTACTTAACAATGCCTGAAGAGATGCCTATGTATATCTCACCATCTTCCAGTACAGCAAAGGACAGAGGATACATACCTGACCACGTAGTAGCTCTGTGTGAACCATCCTCTAACGCTCTACGCATGTCAAAGCAGTACACAGTGTTGCTGTCAGGTAGTGTTAACAGATAGAAGGCTTCTTCAGAGCTGTACAGTGACTTGATAGCGTTAGTCTGTAAAGAAATCAAAGACAACAAGTCTGTGCGTACATTCTTGCTAATGTCACGCATAGGCATGGACTTTTCTTGTATAGTCCTGCCAAAGCTACGTACACCTGTCTCAGACAAGAACAATATGTCAGTGCCTGTGTGCTGTACTGAGTCACGAGCTATGCAACCAACGCCTTCTATGGTGTCTGTAAGCGTCATAGTAGCAGGAGAAGAGGCTCCTGAGTACACCAGTATAGACTTCTTGCCAAAGATGATTAGGAAGCCATTGTGGGCCGCTAGAGCCGTTATCTCGTCAAAGCCTGTAGGCCATACAGTAGTAACGTCTAACGAGCCTGATGTGCCTCCTGTCCAGTGATGACCATTAAGTAGATCAGACCAATAGACAGTGTGCTTGTTACCTGTAACATCCGCTACCCAGAGTCTACCATAGGCTGCTAAAACTTCGTTGCCATACGGAGGAGTACCAGTGCTGTGGCTGTGAGCTGACATCTCTTCCAACACAAAAGAACCTGACTCGTCTGTAGCTAGTAAAGGCTCGTTACCTCTTTGGAACAAGTAAACATGATTATTTAGTGTTACTGTCTTCCAGTTATTAGCTGTAGGCGTGTACCCAGCAGGAGTAGCATCTGTTAAGGTGGTAGTTCCTGTAAAGATTTTATTGTTACCTGCTGATAGGACATACTTATCGCCAGAGTTATCAATAAACTCGTACATGGTTTCTATACCACGGCTACTGCCTAACACAGAAGCACCGTTAGTAGAGACCTCTTCCCAGCCCTTACGCGCACCAATACGACCTAGCTTGTCAATAACACAGTTGTCTGCAACAGCAGCAAACGAAGGATCAACACCTATTGGTGAGTCCTGTGTGTTTAGACCAGCAAAGCCCGGAGCAGCTACTGTGATGTTCTGTAGTTGTTGTGCCATTAAGAATACCAGATAGTTTCTTCAGGGTGTTGTGACGCATCAATAGCAATAGCGTCAGCCAGTGTTCTGTCAGCAAGCCCAAACAATTCCGCTGAACTTGTACCACCAGTCTCTCCACGCTCTCTAGCGCCTAGTGCTGTAGCCAGTTGAACAACGGGTGATGAAGGCACTGCCATAGACTCTGTATCTTCTGTAAAGTCTGCTGTGCGTAGCACCACGTTAAACCTTAATTGATACACACCGTCAGGCTTAGGATAGATGTCCACAGCGTTGTCACCAGCAGCGTTAACACCGTTGAAGCTGTAGAACTGTGGAGACCCTAGAGGAGGTGTCTCAATCAAGAAAGCGTTGTCCATCCAGCGAGAAGGGCGATACTGCATGAAGAAGTCTGAGGTGTCGTTGATAACGTCCAACAGCTTCATCCTGTTCTGTGAGCCAGTCAACACATAGTTAAAGGTTGTAACGTCTGTGGTTACAGTCAGTGTAGTACGCAGAGCTGTCCAGTCATAAGCATCTTCTACGGAGCGTTTAGCGTCATTAACAAACTCTCCAATAAGTTTAGAGTAGCTGTTCTGAGAGACCGATGTTACCTCATCTTCTCTGAGTCTACGCAATACGCTGTTGACTAATTGTAAGTATGTCATTATTAAAATCTTCCTGTTTGTGCAAAGCTGGACTCAAAAGGTGACGTTAAGAAATCTTCAATGTCTATCAGTGCATCCCTGTCAGTAATGCCTATTTCTGTTTTAAATTTAAATAGTTCGTTGTCAAATATTTTGTTAGTGGTAGCTGTGGCTGGTTGAGGCATTAAAGCTAAACCTCCTAAAACGCCCCCTAAATCTGGAAGACCAAGACTTATATCAGGAAGTCCAATGTCAGGAAGTCCGATATCAGGAAACTCTATGTCATCTACAAAGTTATCTAAAGGATTAACAACGTCTCTTACAAAGTCTTCAATACCGGGAGCTACCTCTCTTACTGCTGTGTCTAAAGCAGAAAGCGCTTCTCCGGCAGGCTGTATAACAGCATCATCTACAGCACTGCCCACATCTCTTACAAAGTCTTCAATACCGGGCACTACTTCCCTTATTGCTGTATCTAAAGCAGAAAGAGCTTCTCCGGCAGGCTGTATAAACGTATCATCTACTTCTTTAAGTATTGTACGAGCAGGCTGTATAATAGCATCATCTACAGCACTACCTACAGGTCTAACAACGTCTTCTGTAGCACTGCCCACGGTTCTGGCAACGTCTTCAACTTGCCTACCTACTTCTTTAAGCTCTTCAGGTACTTTAATTTGACTTACAGCATCTTCCACAAAATCAGCAATAGCTGTGCCTGCTTCTCCAATAGGACGTACAAGAGCCGTAACAACGTCTTCAATAATTCCTAAGTCTATGTTAGGAGTGTCAGGAAGGTCTACCCCTAGCGTACCGCCTTCTGTAATGTATTTACCTAACCCGGAAAGTAAAGCATCGTCTAAGTCAGCGCCTCCAGCTAATTCAGTTACTGCTTTGCTTATACCTTCTTGTAAGTCGTCATACTGTATGCCTGCTGCTGTAATAACATCTTCAGTTAAACCTACTGAAGCTAAACCGCTGTTAATTAAAGGCTGTCCTACTAATGCTAAAGCAGCTCCTTCAGCATTACCCGCTGCGGCAGCTTTTACTACAGCTTGTGTTTGAGCGTAAGTAGTGCCAAACAAACCATTACCTGTTGTAGGTAGTGCTGGGCCAGCTTGACCTGTTGGTAAAGCACCTGATGAAGGAGGTGTAATAGCGCCAGCTACTTCTAATCCTGTTAGAGCTGCTGTTGCTATTTCCAGAGGAGATACATCTTCACCTGCTGCAACTTTAACGCCTGTCATAACAGCGTTAGCTACAGGATTAAGTGCGCCTAGTATTTGCATTGGCGGTGTGTTTAGTATGCCAGCTACTGTACTAGGGCTTTCAATCCACTCCGCTGAGTAAGTGCCTACAGGGCCAGAGGCTTCGTACCTACCACCGCTGCCTTGATGTTCTTCACCAGCCACACGAGCAATAGAGGTCTGCGTACCTGTGTTTAAAAATACTTTAGTTCCATCTTCTTTTTCTATGAAAGTAGGAATCTCGTTCTCTTCAACGTATTCAACAAGGTTGTCATCTACTTTTTCTTCAAAGTAATCGTCAAGAGCGCCTAATGGGTTTTGTGTTATACGGCTTATGTCTACTGATTTGTCAAGACCACTGTAGTCACCTGACTCAGCCGCCATGTCTGCTAATGCTCTGCTTTGACCTTGTTGTTGACTAAAGAAATCACCAAGCCCTACAATAGCTTCTTCTGGTGTTTCTTTTTTTACAGGTGCTGCTAGACTAGGAGCAATAGCTTTAACAGGAGATTTAGCTACAGGAGCTGTAGATACAAGAGGTCTCATCAACCCTGTAGATATAGGATCGTTAGCAATAGGGCGTGTTATGGTAGGAGCAGGTGCTTGTTTAATAGGAACACTGCGAACAGGCTCTTGTCTTTTAACAGGAGTAACAACAGGCTGTGCTTTAGGCAAATCAAAACCTGAAGGACGCTTTTCCTCTCTAACAGGAATGCGACGACTGGTTTGTAGTTTAGCTCTTTTTGCCATTATCGTTCTCTCTGTACGCCTTT
>Ga0222715_10004590_pt1 | contig 11940 bp, 8 predicted proteins | sample C33_9DmetaG_FD_165056 | JGI IMG/M metagenome (GOLD analysis project Ga0222715, IMG submission 165056) | Estuarine water microbial communities from San Francisco Bay, California, United States - C33_9D | ecosystem: Environmental > Aquatic > Marine > Unclassified | place: USA: California...
GTGCGTGTGTGTGTGTGCGTGTGCGTGAAGGATGTTTGCACGCGTCGAGCGCGCGGGTGGGGCTGAGGGCGCGGCGTTGTTGGGGACGACGAGCGACGCGGGCGCGGCGCGGCGATCGTCGATTGAAAGCGGGACGTCGGCGGAGGAAGATTATGCGATGACGACGTCGAGAGGTGGGAAGAAGTCGACGATGACGCTTGGGTTTGTGATGAGCGTGATGTCGGCGTTGGTGTTTGTGATAGCGGTGGCGTTTGGGGTGATTCGCGAAGGCGAGCGGTCGGCGCGCTTGAAACGGTTTGCGTCGTTGGGCGCACCGACGGCGGATAGCGATCACCACCACTTGAGGATTAAGCCGGTTGGACATACGATCTGGCTTGGTTCTGAGTTACCGAACGTCAAGCGGGCGTTCTTGAACCGTAACAAGGAGATTTTGCACAGAGCGGGTTGGAAGATCAAATTGTGGAGAAGCGCGGATTTGTCCCCAGAAAACTTTCCATACACCTATCACACAATTAAGCGGGCGTTGAAGTACAACTTGCACTCGCATGAAAATGTATTTTCAATGATCGGTGACTTGATGAAGTTTGAAATCTTGTATCACCACGGTGGGTTGTATATGGATACAAACATTGAACTCTTGCGCGATCCAACTGATTTGTTCTCCGTCACGGCGACGCTTGGCAAAGAAGTTTTCTTAGTAGCTGATCCAGGCGGGGACAAGCGCTTCGCCTCTGCGGGTTTCATGGGCGCATTAAAAGAGCACTCGCCGCTTTTCGCATCTTTGATTACGAACAAGGAGTACTTGGATGCTATTCCGTTTGACGAGCACTGCGTCGCCAACGCTTGGACCGGGCCGATGTACTTGACCCTCAAGTTGTTGCACTTTGACAATGCAGTGATTTTAGACCGTGATACGGCGTACCCATTGCTTTGTGGTCAAGATGAGCGCGACGTGTGCTTGGAACAAGTGGACGAGCAGTTCTTGATCGGTGATCGCGTCGGCGTCAAGGGATCCAAGCTCGTCGTCGACGCCAAGGATGACAGTAAGATTTGGCGCATCAAGGTGCCGTGCAAAGCCATTCGCAAGCAATATCCCGATGCAACCGCGGTCGATCACTTTACCCTTGGTAAGTCGTGGACCGGTTGCGAACCGGAAGTGAAGACGAAGAAGTTGGTTGATTGGACACTCAACTTTGTCCACGACCCGTCGTCATTTATTTTCGACTTTGTTCTCGATCAAGTACGCTGGAGTCAAGCCGATAACGTGGACGATATGACGGCAAGACTTGTAAATCGCCGAATGTCGTTGCTTGGTACGGAGGAAGTGTCCGCACAATTGGTGGTGTTGGCAAACACTGCTCGTTCAGGCGCGCAGTTGATGTCTGAACTTTTGCGTCAAGCGTTTGATGCCGATGAAGACACGGTCGTTTGGGAAGATGGTACGGGTTTCCACTCTGACATCCCGTTGTACAACCGTTTCTTTGACATTGGTGATTTGTGGTCGGAGCGCGCTTTGGAGATGGACTGGGTGGTGAAGGATATGAAGCCGAGAATTTTGGCGCTAGGCGTCCCTGAAGACGTGTTCAACAACTTGGTGACCCATCCGCGGACATTCTTGGACGCCGTTTTGCTCGGTGCTGCCAAGCATGGTTATCGTTACGTGATGACGCGCATTGGCTGGAACAACGCGTTGGGAGGTGCTCGCGCAACCAGGCGCATTGCAAGAACGGTGTTGGATGAATTCCCCAAGGCAAACATCTTTTTCCTTGAGAGAGCCAACATTCTCGCACAGTACGCATCGTTGACCGCCGCTGAGCAAACAGGTAAGTGGATGCAATTCGCCGATTCCTCGAATCCGGCATCGCGCGCCCAGCCATTGCCGACTCCAGTTGAGTTTGACTTTGAAAAATTCAAGGCCACGTTCCAAGAGCGACACGACTGGATTGAATTCTTCATGAATGAAATGCGAGCTCGCAAGCGACAATACGTGCACTTGGTGTACGAAGAGCACTTGTCCACGGCGTCGCGCCAAGTGCAAACACTGAAAAGAATTAAGGAGGCTTATGGATGGGATGTAGATGTGAACCCGGCGTATTTGCGTTCGTCGTTGCACTTGGTGCCGACGCAAGAGGTGCCGTTGCGTGACCGATTCACAAATCCCGACGCCATTCCGCAACTGTTGCAGCAAGCGTTCCCATTGGACGATATTGTCTAATGCAACACGCAACGCAACACATATAGTTATCTAGCTAGACTAAATTAAAACTAACTAAAGCAGTTCTACATACATCTAATCGTCGATCCGTAACAAGCCTTCCCCGCCCTTTACTTGCGTCGTGTTCGTAGTAACCCGTGGCAGCCGAGGGGTCTCGGACCCATCGCGCTTGGTACTCACTCGCGGTGTCGTGCCGCTGTATGATTTACGCAATTGTGAGTCCAAGTTTGGCGTCGTTGCCCTTCTTGATGGCGTCACGCGGCGTAACAATGATTTTCCCGCCGCCGAAAGTTCACCCGGCGTGGCTCCACGCTTCTGACCTCTCAGCGTCGGCGTCGCGGACGTAGTTGAGTTTTTCGATGTCAGCTGACGCAGCTTTTTTTCGCGAAAACTCGTCTGCTTCACTGCGAATCTCGAGTCCGTATCATTCAAACGTATCGGCGTACTCGCGATTTCACCCCACGTCATCAGCGGGCTCGCGCCCACGCCAGGTGTCATGCTCGGTGTGTGCACACGTTCGTACGCTTTGAGCGCTTCAAACTTACTACTTGTCCCGTCAGCCGTCATCGGTGGGGGAACAGCGAATCTCGTATTCTTCGATATCGTTTCCTTGGGTTCGCCGACGACGCGGCTTCGGCGTTCCTTGGCGGAAAGCGCCAAGCCATCGGGAGTCTTGAAATAGTCGGTACTTCCGCTTTTCATCAACGCCCTTGATGTTGACGCATCGTGCAACGCCAGAGCCTTAACCGAAGCCACATCCTTTGCGCTCTCGATCGCCGCGGCGCGTTGTGATGGTGGTTTTGCCAAGGCGTCCATTTGAGCGCGTTTCACCGCTCGCTTCTGCTCGCTCCGCTGCATGATTTCACTGAACGACGCGTTATCTTCCGAAGTGTACCGCGCTAAGAATTCATCCAACGATAAGTGTCTATCTTGGTCACCATCGTACACGCCATCAGCATCCGCTATTTCACTCGCGACGTCGTCTTCGTCGTCGCTCTCGCGCTCAAAGTCATTCTCGCCTCCGCCGCGTCCACGACGCGGAGTATCTCCACCCCAACTCGCTTCACCATCCGAGAACTCCGCACCGCGCACTGGCGTAGTACCAGACCCACCAATACTCGGCGTACCCACCACACCACCGCGCGAACCAACCTTTCTCGCGCGTTCGAGCGCCATTTCGCGTTGAATCTCACCAATCGCTCGCGCGTCTCCAACCCTCAGCGCCTCGAGCATCGCGCACTTCAGCCTATTCGAGCGTAAATCTGGAAAATAATCTCGCTCGATGATCGCCTCCAACCTCGCCGTGTACTCGTCCTCGTCGAGAACCTCGACGTCGCGTCGTCCTCGCGCTCGTGGTCGCGTCGCGCCTCCAGCGCCTCCTCGAGACGTCGTCCACGACGGCGGATGCATCGCCGCGCTCGACGTCGGCGCGACGCCGCGTCGAGCTCCATCCTCGCCGCCGCCGTCGTCGCCGCCGCCGTCGTCCCGCATGACGCCCACCGACGCGCACACCTCGCGCGCGCGACGCAGTGACGCGCGCACGTCGTCGGCTCCGCATTTTGTCGCGCGTCACGCACGCCGTCGGCCCGGGCTCGTACGTCGAGATCACGCGCGTCGTCGACGCGGTCGATGTCGACGGCAACGACGTCACCTTGCGAGGCGCGCGCGGGTTCGTGGATGTCGCGCCCGCGAGCGATGGCTCGTGCGTGGTGAACGTCGAGCGAGTTCTAGCGTCCGGCGCTCCCGAGGGGACGCCGCGCCCGGTGACGGTTAACGTTTCGGACGTGCGCGTGGTGAGCGACAGCGAGACGAGCGACGATGCGCGACAGATATGCAACGACTCGTTGGATGTAGCGCTGGAGCTGTTTCGTCCGTTGTCGCCGACGAGTATGAATCCGGAAAACTTGGCGGAAGTCATGAAAGCGCTCAACAAGGCGGTTGCGGCTCAACCTACGTCGGTGGGCGCGAATTACTATGCCGGTGAAGTCTGTCATTGGGTTGGCGAAACTCTTGGGGAGAAGAGCATGCTTGCGCGCGAGGCACGGCAAAAGCAACGCGCGTATCGCGCGGCGATGGGTATTAAAGAGTTACCGAACGACGTCCGCCTCGCGTTGCGCATCAACTTGGCCAACGCGTACGGATTTGCAGGTGACCAACAATCCGAACTCGACATGTTGCAAGAAGTTTTGAAAGATCATCCTGGACACTTGCTCGCACGATTCATGCTGGGGAACATCTATAGGCAAAGACAAAGATTCAGTGAGGCGCTGGTGTAGTATATGATGGCGCGCGATCTGCCAAACGACGCGCCGATGCAACTCAAGGTGTCGAAAGGAGCGGTACTATCTAGCTTGCCTATACCCGAGGATTACTTACAAATGATACGCCAAAAATCGAAAGATCAGATGAAGCGTCTTTTAATTGACCAAAGTCGGTATCTCGTCGGCCAAAATCAGCACGAAGCGGCGTTGGAGACGCTTTCAAAATTCTTCACCGCCGACGTGAATATGGCGGCGTTGCAAGAGCAGTTGGAACTAGAAGATCTCACTCGATGTGTGACCATCTACCTCATATGCCTCGCCAGAACCAATCATGCGCTAGAAGCGAAAGAAATGGCTAAACGCTATGTTGAATCAGTCGACAGTACAGTGTTTAAGGATCAAGTATCGGCACCCGTGCAAAGTTGGTTTTTCACGACGTTTGCACAGTGCTTCGAAGCTTTGGCTGACCAGCTCCGAGGCGGAGTGTTTGACATCGAGTGCGGCGAAGACAGTAAAAGCTATTACCAACGAGCCAAAGAAGTCTACGCAGCTGCCGATATCATCATGACCGACCAATTGTCGCGCGAGGGGTATGTGCGCGTCCAAGTCAAATCCAACCCAGGCTTCCGCTGGATTCCCGGACCCGATTGCGGCATGCACGCCCTCAACTGCGGCGGCAACGCCGAAATCCTCGACAGCGAAGCCGAGTACGACCAACTTTTGTAATACACACACCAACTGTATAATACATACGCACATGCGTATTATACATATACACCTCTCCTCGCGCGTCGTCGCTCAGCGCCCTCCAATCCACACCCACCGCACGCGCGCGACGGTTCTCGTCGCGCCCAGCATCGCCGTGTATGTACCTCCAACTGACGAACACGGGTACACACACCCACACCCACACCCCCGCCGCCACGCGCACGCGATACATATCGCACGTACATACCGCCCGACGTCCTCGCACTACGGGATGAAGCATTAGGGCTTGGCACCCATCGCCGCGTGTAAGTATTTTTATGTGACCCGTGAATCCCATATACAGCACCACATGAGCTCCGTGTGACGAGTTTTGGTGACACCATCCATCGCCCCGATCCGGACGCCCACGTCGAGGTCCGCCGCCACGCGACGCGACGCGCGCCGGCGCGCGATCTCGGCATTTCCGCGCGCGAGCCCAGAACTCGTACGCCGACGACGCGCGTGTCAGTGTTCACCGAGACACCACCGAACGTCGCATCGCACGAGTTTTCGTTCACACTCGTTTCATCGCACGACACCTCACGCGTGTCGCTCGCACGTCTGTTCACCCAGACGTCACATCTCTGCTCGCGGACGCGAATCGCGACGCGCAATCTTGGACGATGAGCGCCGCCGCCGTCGCCGCATCGGACGCGCCCAAGGCGCCCGCGCCCGCGGAGGGTGCGGTGCCTGGCGCTGGGACGTCGTCGTTATATGTGGGTGATCTCGAAACGTCCGTCACCGAGGCGCAGCTGTACGAAAAGTTTAGCGCGCTCGGGCCCGTGGTTTCCATTCGCGTCTGCCGCGACTTGATCACCCGGCGCTCGCTCGGGTACGCGTATGTGAATTTCCAAAGCCCCAATGACGCGGCGCACGCGATTGATGTGTTGAATTTTCAAGTGATCAATGGGAAGCCGATCCGGGTGTTGTATTCGCAACGCGACCCGGCGGTGAGACGATCTGGTGTTGGGAACATCTTCATCAAGAACTTGGACAAGGATATCGATAACAAGGCGTTGTTGGATACGTTTGCGCAGTTTGGGACGATCACGTCAGCCAAGGTGGCGATGGACGGGCAAGGCAACTCGAAGGGGTATGGCTTTGTGCAGTTTGAAACCGCTGAGGCGGCGCAGGCGGCGATTGATAATGTCAATGGCATGGAGTTGAACGACAAGCAAGTGTACGTCGGACCGTTCCAACGTCGCGCCGAGCGCTCCAACACGGGTGAGACCAAGTTTAACAATGTCTACGTGAAAAACTTGGCGGAATCCGTCACCGACGAAGGCTTGCGTGCCAAGTTTGCTGAACACGGTGTCGTGACGTCGTGCGTCATCATGAAGGACGAAGAAGGCAAGTCCAAGGGCTTTGGCTTTGTGTGCTTCGAAGCGCCGGAAGGTGCTGCCTCTGCGGTGGAGAATCTCGACGGCTACACCGAGGATGAAAAGGCGTGGGTCGTGTGCCGCGCGCAGAAGAAGGCTGAGCGTGAAGCCGAGTTGAAGGCGAAGTTCGATGCCGAGCGTCGTGAACGCATGGAAAAGATGGCTGGCGCGAACTTGTACATCAAGAACTTGGAAGATGGCTCTGACGATGAAAAGCTCCGTGAGTTGTTCAAGGAGTTTGGTACCATCACCTCGTGCCGCGTCATGCGCGACGCCTCTGGTGCTTCTCGTGGCTCTGCCTTCGTGGCGTTCTCTTCTCCCGACGAAGCCACTCGTGCCGTGACGGAAATGAACGGCAAGATGGTTGGCGCCAAGCCCTTGTACGTTGCTCTCGCGCAACGCAAGGAGGAACGCCGCATGCGTCTCCAAGCGCAATTCGCTCAGCGTGCCGTCGGTGGTATGCCGGGTGGTATGGCGCCTTACATGCCGCCTCCTGGTGTCCCGGGTGCGCCTATGTACTACGGTCAACCGCCTCCGGGCATGATGCCGCCGCAACCGCAACCCGGCTTTGGTTTCCAACCGGTCATGCCGGGCGGCCCGCGTCCGGGTATGCCGGGTATGCCGGGTGGATACGGCATGCCGATGCCCCAACGTCAAGGCGTTCCGGGTGCCCAGCGCGGCCGAGGTGGCCGTGGTGGTCCGAACGGCGGACGTGGCCAACGTCAAAACATGCGTTACCAACCGAACGCCATGCCGATGCCGCCGATGCCGACCGAGGCTGCCCCCGCCAACCCGATGGCTATTCTCGCCTCCCAACTCTCCGCGGCGGCGCCTGATCAGCAACGTATGATTCTCGGTGAAGCTCTCTACCCGCTCGTCGAAGCGAAGGAAGCTGCCAACGCCGCGAAGATCACCGGTATGTTGCTCGAAATGGACCAGTCTGAAGTTCTCCACTTGATTGAGTCTCCGGATGCCCTCGCGGCTAAGGTTGCCGAGGCGTTGGCCGTTCTCAAGGCCGCCGCCGAATAATCACTCGGTATGGATTTGACACACATTGTGAGAGGATACATTTGGTATGGGAATTCTTTGGCGAGTCACTCGTGTGCGTGAGCACGAGTGAGGAACAACAAACATTGTATAGCGCTGTGGGCCGCGCGAGCGCGTCGCGATGAAACAACTTGCGACGACGACTCTGACGCGGCCTGCGGCATCGATGATAGCACCTAGGCGGGCGCCATTGGGGGGTGTGAGACGGTATTTCTTTTGTCTATGCGCTCAACCGCGACCATGGTGCCTACGGAGCCGCCGCGAGGAGATGTAAATACTCCCGCCGCGAGCCGACTGCGGGCAGAAACTAGCGTGACTCTGATCACGTGCATAAAAATGAAAAAATGAAAAGAAAACGGGCAACGCCGTTGTGCATATTTGAGCCAGAACGGGTTGCAGCATCAAGTCTGATGATGGTAACGCAACCATCAACTTTTGAAACTGATTCGCCTCTGGCGCGTTTCGTTTTGAGGACACACAGCTCTCGTGTCCTTTGTAGTCGCCATTACAATGGAGACGCGATTAATAAAAATGAATGAAGAAAAATCCCAAAAGCGCTCTTTCCTAAATTACAACAAACCTACACGTTCTCCTCGCCCACCTTTTCAGTGAGCATTTGCGTTGCTCGAGACGTGTCGCCTTCGCACTGTTGAAGTGCCTGCTTCGCCTCTGTCGAATCGAAGCCCATCTCGATGAGAGTTGCGAGCTTTCTGTCGTCGACGGCGAACGCGCCCACTCCACCCGTGGTCGAACCATTGCCACCAAGTCTTTGTCCTTCGCCAGAAAACGCCCCACTTGAGGATCCGACAAATGGAATATTCCTAAAGCTAGGAATCACATTCGCAGTTCCTGCGCTCGTGACATTCGGCCGGGCGCTATGGCCGACGCCCGAAATGAAAGAAGCGTGCTCTCGCACCGGCGCGAACGTCTGCCATTCCTCCAAAGCTGTCACGTGCGTGTCCCGCAATAATACCCAGTTCATATATCCTTTCACATACGCGTATCCACTAAGCAAACCAGCGGCGTGTCCGATGAAAGACGCGCCAGGCATGAGAAGTTGGACGAAGCAGAGAAGAGCCACAGGATACCACGCTGACGATACTTCAAAAAATCCAAAAATACTCCGACGACCGACATCGTTCACCGATGTCTCGCACACAATCAATGCAAAAATTACACCGCTCATTCCAATCGAACAATATACCGTCGCCCCGACCAAAATCTCTAAAGTCATCGCGAGGAGTGCGTGCGCTACTGCACCCACGAGCACAAACACCGTGAACAGCCACGCAAACTGCACCGTCCCCACGCTCTTCTCTAAAGATTTCGCCATCGGAACGAACGCTAATAAGTTCAAAAATAGATGTGGAAAATTCCCATGCACCCAAACCGAGGTGAACACGCGGTATGTTTGCCATAAAGGATCCGACAGCACCGCGAGCGGAGAGTAGCAACACAACATAATCAACGACCCATTGGAGAGTGTCGTGAGCGCGAATACGACCACCGCGACGATGGTCACCGCCATCGTCGCTAACGGCGCGTTATCCATCACCGTCGACGACATCCGCGTCGAAACGGGCGCAGACGTTGAAAATGATTTCTCACAGCTCCCCGAGAGGCACGAAGTGACGACACAGGCTCCACACTTCGGCGTGTTCGACCTCGATGTCGTTCGCCACGCACGCCCGCGCGCACGCGCACGCGAGAGCTTCCGTGCCCGTCTCTGCGCGCGCACCGTCCGCGCGCATCGCATCCATGCGTGCGCCGGTCAACGCGCGCGCGCGCGCGGCGCTATCCACTCGCGCTTCGACCGAGGACGACGCGGACGCCGAGGCGCCAAAATTGACGATTACCAAGATGCGCGACGACGACGAGTTACCAGATAATTTGTTCGATGCCGTGGGATGCGCGGCGCGGTGTACGTCGGCGGCGATGAAGCGCGGCGTTGCGGGTTCGGTGGTTGAGCTGTTGATCCCCGAGCTCTGGGACCCGATGAGCGGGAACGTGATGAGCGAGAGCGGCGATCAACTGAAAGTGTGGGAGATTTCGAGAGAGTTTATGCAGCAATTAGTGAACAATGGTTCTAAAGTGCGCGCGGTGTTCCCAGATGCCGGGGCGGCGGCGATGTTGAAGGCACGTTGGGGCGGAGCTGACTGCGGGTTTGAGATTGCGAGCGTGGACGACAGAGCGCTCGTCGGGGAAGATTTCGATGGCGTGCTCGTCTTTGCGGCTCCAGATCCTATGAGTTTAGAAAAAGTACAGCGTGCGACTGGTAGAGCGAACGAATTGGGGTGCCCAGTCGTTCTGTTAAATCCGAGATTGGCGAGCGGCGACGCCGGCGTCGGGTTGAACGTGCGTCGCATGCGCGACAACTTTTTGGGTAAGATGACCGTGACGTACTCGTTGCGCCCGTTGCCGTGGTGTAACGGGAGTGTGTTCAAGGCATACCCTGGACAGTGGAAATTGTTCTTAGAAGACACGGAGGAGCCTGGACGATTCAGATTGATTGACGAATTTGCTCAACGCCCCGCGGGCGAGGAGCTGGACGACATCGTCGAGCAGGCGTTGCGTCCTCTCGGCGACGCCGGCGAAACCGCCGAGAAGACCACTGCGCAGAAGGTCTTGAGTGTGATGAAAGACATGCAGCGTTTCATGCGCTCGTTAAGTTCCTAATTAGCTTTCTGAATAATAACAATGCAAAATCTATATTCGCTGAGTTCGCGCGCGCTGCGCTGGCCTGCTATGGGTCTGCGCGTGTCATGTCTCTCCACGTCATTTCATCCGCCGATGCTCTATTGCTCAGGTATTGAGTCGCGGTTGCCTCATTTGCAGTCTGCAAGTCTTCGCTTGATATTTCCGACATGCGAACCGCTCGTTCGAGTTCAGCCTCAACCGCCACGTGCTCCACGGGCGTCAAGTGCGAACGCATAGAGTGCCTAAATTCTTGCGACATTCTCATCGACGGTCTATTGCGGGTAAAGTCCTCGCTTAGCGTGCGAGTCCTAGATCGACGCGCTATGGGTGGCCGTAACGGTGATCCCATGATTCTAGGCGGCGTGCTCAGTCCATCTACCGATTGTGGTTCTGGCGGGCGAACGCTCGCCTGCTCCAAGAGGTGCCGCAACTCGGTGACTTCGCCTTCTTCTCTCGTAGATAACGACTTGAACGCGCTCATCTTGCTATCACTCTCGACGCTATACACGGATGCATTCGAGCCAAACTCAAAACGCGCTTTCGCGGCCGCTTTCGCCACCATCGACGCATTTCTTCCCCCGGCTGTCCACGCGGTGCCCTCTACGCTCGCGCTCGCTGCCCCAGCGCGTCGCGGAATCGGTCGATGAATCTTCCCCTCCAACACCGCGCGCGGCGGCACAACGAGCGATGACGACGGACTATCATTAATCATCCTCATTCGCCCATCATCATCCATCCCATGCTCGTATTCATCCCGAACACCCCGTTCGAGCCCGTCTATTTCCCGCGCGCGCGTTTGAATTCCCCTCAGAAAATTCTCTGCATTTCCCCGTCCCGCACCCTCTTCTCTCGCCCCCACGCCCTCATCCGCCCTCGCACGATCCGTATCACTAAACCACCGTTCAATTTTATCAATATCCGCCCTCGCCTCGCGCGTCCGCGCGCGCACGGCGGCCAAACGTTCATCAAAATCTCGCAACAGCCCAAACCTCGACGCGTCGCCCTCGTCAAAGTTCCGCACCGCGCGCCCGTGCCCTCGTCCCCCCTCTCGCTCGCGCCCGCGCCCGCCCTCGTCGTCGCCGCGGCGAACCCCCCCAGTGAGAACGACGCGTCGATCAACGCCCGCGCCCGCGCCCACGCGCCCGTCGTCGTCGTCATCGTCCTCGCGCGCGCCCGCGGCCGCAGCAACGTCACGCGACGAATGCCTCGCAAATGTCGACCCGCGCCCGCGCCCGCGCCCGCTCGCGCTCGCGCTCGCGCTCGCGCTCGCGTCGCGTCTCCACCGCGCCAACGCATCACCATCGTCATCACCACCGCGCGCGCGCGCGTCGCGCGCGCCGCCCGCGTCGCGCGCGTCGTCCACGTCGCGCGCCATGGTGTGTGCGTCGACCGGTCGACCGGTCGGCTCGCGCGGCGCCCGACGCGCCCCGCGCCCGCGCGCGCGCACGACGTGCATAAAACCCCATAGTGTGCCACATGGACGCCCGTGTGGCGTGTGCGTGGGCGTCGTCCCGGAGAGTTCCGCACGTGTTCCGCGCGAGTTCCGTATAGTGTGCGTATGTTTACCGCGATGTGTGTGTATCGATCGTGATGT
>Ga0222715_10004593_pt1 | contig 11936 bp, 14 predicted proteins | sample C33_9DmetaG_FD_165056 | JGI IMG/M metagenome (GOLD analysis project Ga0222715, IMG submission 165056) | Estuarine water microbial communities from San Francisco Bay, California, United States - C33_9D | ecosystem: Environmental > Aquatic > Marine > Unclassified | place: USA: California...
TCTACACGATAATTTTTCTGATAAAAATCTCGAAAAGATGATATACGTGATAGTAACTGATTCCATTCGTGACATAATTTTGGACACGATCGGGGAACTCACTCAAAAACTGAAATCGTCTGGTGATCTCATCGTGAGTGGGGGTGAAGCGTTCAATCTGTATGTGGATTTTAAAGATCGTATCGTGACCACCGACATTGACGCGAAGTTTGTTCCTTTCATGAAAACAAATACCAAATACTTTGGTAAACTTCAAGCACTTAAACTTCTACTATGGGACATGTTGGGTAAATACGCAAAGAGTCTCAACGCACGGATCAAAAATCGAATCGCATCTTTTCGAACAAAACATGATAAACTCTTCAAGTTTTTGGGAATTGGGTTCAGTAAATCCGGTCCTTATGTCACCAGGCGATACACACTCATCAAGAAGAAAAAGAGTGGATCGACAAATAAACCATCCAAGAGCGATGTGTTCATCGATGTGGAACTATTCGCACTCGACCTAAACATCCGTTTTTATTCACCCGAGTCTGGTCGTATTCAAGAACATACACTCGGTGGTATAATGGACATTCCATTCATGCGTCCACAAGAATTTGGATATGAAGTGGCACAAACGAAACAAAAAGGTGTCGTGTATAGGAATCCTGTTTCTGGAAAAATGATCAATAACCAAAAGATATACATCGCGAGTAAAGAATTTTTGATTGAGGACATTTATCTCATGCAGAAACTGAAACTCAGGCCGGAAAAAAAGATCAAGGATCGACTCCGTCTCGTAAAACTTGGAAAGTTGTTTGACAAGCGAGTGACCGGCTCGGATTCTATGGACACTGTGTTCAAAAAGATTCGTTCGAAATTGGGTATACGAAAGACTGCACCCGTACACAGAAATGTCAACATCAAAAAGGCAAAAAAGGTGGATCCGTACAAATACAAGAGGTACACAACAGAACCGTCTAAAGAGCGCTTATCAAAGCAAATCGTACACGGTCTCAAATCTGTGACAAATAATGTAAATGTAGAAGGATTCAACAAGTCTCACGGAAACCAGAGGTTCAATGTTAAAACAATGAAATGGAAAAACGTAAAAAATAACGCCTACGTAAAAAATGAGTTTACACTCAGGCCCACACAGGCCAAAAGGTTACCTAAAAATTTGAATATACCCAAAACACTGTATGGGTACAAGGCGGGGCGAGACAATTGGATTAACAAGAAGGTTTTAGACGATGCATCTACCATACCTTTTATTGGTTTAAAGAAGTAAACCGTAGTGTAATCATAATGTTCTATAACACCCCAGCTAAAGGTGACGATGGTCTTTATTTTGTGAAGGCTACCAATGATGACATGCGAAAATGTCTCGTTCAGTTGAACGCCGTCACAGTATCTGAAGTGTCAGGAGAGATGGTATTTGACATCAACTCCGAGACGAACGCCAACAAGATTACTGCCATTGAATCCCAGAACCTCTCTGCTGCCCATGATAATTGTGTGGAGTGGTTTGGTAAGCAGCTCTCTGAGAAGGTTATTACCGGTGCGTACCGGAGTGTCATCACAGGTGAACAGATGACTGCCGATATGATCACCGACCCACCCGTCCGCATTTTCAACACCAACCAGGAATCCCTCGATATCGACTCGGTTCAAGTGGGTAAAACGTGTGACGTCATTGTCGAGTTTGCCGGCCTCTGGTTTGCTAAGAAGGCGTTCGGTGGACATTGGAATGTTGTCCAGGTCCGGGTCCATGATGACCCAGTAAAGGAAGAACCGGTAATTGACGTATACCCAGACGAGTACGCTTTTGTCGATGAGCCCGAGCCTGAGTCTGAGCCTGAGCCTGAGCCTGAGCCTGAGCCTGAGCCTGAGCCCGAAGAGCCAGTGGAAACTCAGAAGACGATCAAAGAACGGATCGACATTCTGACTAAATAAAAAAATTTGTTACTAATATATAAACTATGATGAAGGGTCGCACTCAGCAAATTCTGATGTTCGCTGCCATCGCTGTTGTGATCTATCTCCTATTTGTCGTGAACAAGTCTTCGAACTATTCCATCACGGAGAAGCAATACAGTTCGTTCGGTTCTTCTTCCGCCATCGGTCCCGCCACTGCCGCTCCCGGCATGGAGAAGGGTACCGGTCTCGCGTCTTCTCTCCTCCCCCGCGAGGTGGCCTCTAAGGAGGATTTCGGTCAGTTTGCCCCAGAGGATGTGCTCAAGGGTCAGAACTTCCTCGAGCCCCGCGCTCAGGTTGGCTACCCCGAGACCATCGGTGGTGCGCTCCGCAACGCGAACCAGCAGATCCGCAAGGACCCCCCTAACCCCAAGTCGCCCTTCGTGTGGAACAATTCTACCATCACACCCGACACTATGCAGCGTGGCTTGTGCGCTTAAAGATTTAAACACTATATTCATTAAATGACTTCTGTAACGAACGAACTCAGTGAAAGTGTATCCAAGTTGGTAGATCTCACTAAACAACTTGCTGAAGCGAAATCTGATATCAAGGTCCTTAACCAGGAAGAGAAACGTCTCAAGGAGAATGTGAAGAAGCATATGGTTTCTCAGGGTATTGATACCATTAACCTCAGAAAGGGGAAGATTAGTCTGCGTAAGAGTGTACGCAAATCTGGAATGAACAAGGATGCCATCAAGGATGGTCTCATGACGTTCTTTGGTGGAGATGAGACGAAGGTTGAAGGAGCTTTAAACGCTATCCAGGATAACCTTAAAGTGAAAGAATCAACTTCACTCTCGCTAACAGGTATAAAAGAAAAGCCCGTGAATGAAGATAAGTAGAAATACAACAATGGTTTGGAGCCAGTACGTCGACGAAGCGAACATTGGCTTTGATGCCTGTGTCAGCGATGATGACGAATTTAATAATGAACACACTCCTCTGAATATCGAAGACTGGGAAGTCGAATACTCAGATGAACTACACCATATGTGGAATACGATGATTACATTGTTGGATGACGCATACATTGGTCACTCAGGAAAGTTTTGCGACTTTGTAGAATTTTGTTATGAGGAACATGATTCGTATCAAGAACGTACCACATCTGAACACGAAGAACAACTTCATTACATATGGAAACATCTCAGGCGCATCATTAACATGAACGGTCTTCATGAAGAAATGATGCGTGGTGTCACGTTTTATCATTTCGTGGACTTTGCTGAAAATTATATGAGCATATATTAACAATGCTTCCGGATATTACCACACAGAAAGTCGCCGTACCTGCAGCCCTTTTTCTCGCACTGAGCCCCGGTATGGTTCTCAAGACCGATGGTTCAAGTGTAAAATTTATGAACCGCCAAACAGATCAAATGTCTGTGTTCTTCCACGCCCTCGTGTTCTTCCTCGCGTACAGTGTCATCGCGAAGGCTATGGGTCTGGTTCTCACACAGACCGATCTCATCGTGACCACATCTCTATTCGTCGCGCTCAGTCCCGGTCTCCTGTTGACCATTCCTCCCGGTTCGGGTGGGGTCTTCCAGTCTGGGCAGACAAGTGTAGAATCGGCGATGATTCATACGGTGGTATACGCGGTCATTTTCGCGCTTTTACGTCGTCAATTTCCTCAATTCTACTAAGTAAGAAGATGAAGTATCTCGTCTTGGGTCCAGCATCCATGGCTATATACTCGCTCATAGGGACTTTAAAAGCTCGCGAATCTCAATTTGCTGAAGTTCAAGAAATCTCAGGTTCTTCAGCTGGATCCATATTGGCGTTGTTTTTGGCACTGGGTATGTCGGTCGACGAAATTTTGGATATTTCTCTCAATTTGAACATTTCAAAATTGGTGAAGGTACGTCTCGGTTCATTCTTTACTAAATTTGGTTTTGTGTCGATGACTCCAATCCGTAAAAAACTTGTGGATATTTGTGGTTGTGACCCAACATTCAATGATTTGGAAATGAAGATATACGTTTCTGCATTTTGCTTAAATACCAATGAAACTGTATATTTTTCAAAGGATACACACCCGGATATGAAAGTAATTGATGCAGTGTGCATGAGCATCGCTATACCCCTCATTTTCTCATGTGGTAAGTACGATGGTAAAACATACGTGGATGGTGGTACACAGGAACAATTTCCCATCAACCCATTTCTAAATAAAAAACCGCACGAAGTGACGTGTATAAAAATACGAATGGATCGCATATTTCAGGAAGATATAGAAACACCGAAACAATACGTAGAAGCGTTGGTACGTTCTTCACTCAAGAATCGAGTTGAGTATGATTTACCAGTGGACGTAATAGATATAAACGTCAGAGATACGAATGTGTTTAATTTTAACATGACATATGAAGAAAAGGTAAAGTTGTACAATATAGGGTATTTATCTCGATAATACTTTTTTTGTTAGTTTAATATAAATGACGGAGGCGTGCGATCCAGACGCCGACATCGAAAACCTCAGAAAAACTATTAAGTTGCAGACTGGGGAAGACGTTAAACTCACAAGAAAACAAATGTGTGATGCGTATGATAACATTCACGGTGGGAAGCTTCCTTTACCACCACTCGTGATGACCGCCGATCGAACGTATTTAATCGATCGTTCGTCGCCACTAAAACACCTAGATTACGAGCTACTTTTTGATTCCGCTACGAAGCGAGCCGAACTTAAACGAATTGCGCGTAAAATTGGTCTCACGTCTCAGATTGAACAAAAGACCAAAAAACAACTCGTCGACGCAATCGGTAAACGTCTCAGGTATCTGAAAGTCCGTGAACCAATTAAAATTGTGTCGAAGCGTCTCATACCCAAAGACGTACCCACCACAGCAGTGAACAACATCAACACAGCAGTGCGAAACAACACAGCAGTGAACAACCTCAACACAGCAGTGCGAAACAATAACCGCAAGAATTTCAATAATAATTCGGCATTTAACAACACTGAGAATAGAAAATCAAATTTCAATAATTTTGGTGGAAACGCGAACGCGAACATGAACGCGAACCGCATCAATAACAATTTCAATAGGAATCGTGCCAATAACACGAGGGTCAATTTATCGGGTAACAAAAACGGTTTGACGTTTAAGACAAACCAGAATACCGGTACAACTACACTCAATTTCCCTAAAAAGTTGAAATTTAAACCGTCGTTCATCGCCCCTAGTACGAATTCTGGAAACCAAAATGCAGGTGGAACCAAAGTTAATTTCCCCAATAAACTGAAACTCAAACCATCGTTCATCTCTCCCAACACAGGTTCCGGAAACCAAAATGCGGGTGGAACCAAAGCTAATTTCCCCAATAAACTGAAACTCAAACCACCGGCAATGAGTACGGGTAATTCTGGGGGTTCTCAATCGGTACAGCTTGGAAACGGTTTCAAGAAGAAACCTGCGTTCCTGAATCAGGGTACAAATGCACCCACCGGTAACGCTAAGCAACCTTCGCCCGCGAATGGTCCAAAGAAGCCTGGTATGTTCAATTGGATGTACAAGAAGAAGAATGCGGCAGGTGCCGGTGCTGCCGCCGGTGCTGCCGCTGGTGCTGCTGCGGTTGCCACTGGTGCTGTTGCGAATGGTTCTAAGAAGTGTGGTATGTTCAATCGTATGATGGGTAGGTGCAAAAAGGAGTCTACGGCGAACGCGAACGCGAACAACAAGCCTGTGAACAACAAGCCTGCGAATGCAAACGCGAACGCGAACGCGAACGCGAACAACAAGCCTGCGAATGCAAACGCGAACGCGAACGCGAACGCGAACAACAAGCCTGTGAATGCAAATGCAAACGCGAACAAGCCTGTGAACAACAAGCCCGTGAATGCGAACGCGAACGCGAACAACAAGCCTGCGAACGTCTCCACCAACGATGTTAATATCGTAGCCAATCAGATTATCGAGGAGATTAACAAAGATGTGAATAAAGCTGTAGTAGCTGGGGTTAACAATAACAATGGGTTCAATGCTAATGCTGAATTTAACAAGCAAATGGCATTAAGAACCAACGGGGTTAACAACCGAAAACTTTCTAAAAATAATAAAGCGCTTGTAGCGAGTGTTACCAGTGGTATCATGAATAACGTCGTGAAGAAGGATATCGCTAATAGAATAAACAGTCGTAATTTAGTCGCAGTGTCTAACAAGAAAAATCTGAATGGAAATGCCAAACTTAACAATGCGACTAAGAATATGATTCTTAGTATCAATAAGGCTACTACACTCAAGGAACTGCGGAAGATCTATCTTAAGGGTAGCCTAAAGCTTCATCCTAACAAGGGTGGAAATACGACCGCTTTCCAGATGTTTATGAACGCTCACAATAAAAAGCTTCTGCTTTTAAATTCCGGAAATACAAAGAGTAATGTTAACTATGTAGCTAATGGAATAATGAAAGAAATTAACAAGGATGTCATAAATCAAATTAGTAATAAACCCGTGAACAACAAGAAGATACTCGCTATCGCTAATAAACCCGCGAACAACAAAAAGGCTGATGTAGAGTACGTGGCCAATCAGATTCTTAAACAACTTCAAAATGATGTTGCCAAAGAAATTAGATTGGGGGGGCGTGCTGCTGAGCCTATTTACAACAACAGGGCTCCGGTGAACACGAACAATCGTAAGAATGTTGAATTCGTCGCGAATAGGATTCTCAATCAACTCACGAGAGAAGTGAAGACTGAAATCAGGAAGGGTGGACGTGCTGCGGAACCTGTTTACAACTCGAACTCGAACTCGAACTCGAACAACAATGTGAACAACAAGAAAATTAACAATCCCCTATTCGAACCAAACATGAAAAACAACCCCATTTTCAATAACAGTGTTAACGAAATCCCGAAAGAGGTTGAAGCTCAAGAGAATAACGTGCGTAACATGATTAAGAACTTCAACAGTGAACGAAACTCTCTCCAAAATAAGATCACCAAAGAATTGAATCTTCGCCCCAACAACAACGGTGTGTTCCAGGAGCGAAAGGGACTCACTAAAGGTAGGATAGGTGTATGGGCCCAAGAGTTGCGAAAGGCGGAAACAATCGAAGATTTGAAAAAGATTGAAAATGAATTGAACAAAAAGGTTGAGCTTCGTAAGAATATTGAAAATAAGTATACGAAGATGGGTCTCACGAACAAGAGTGAAAAATCTATGCACCGAAACAGTGTTGTCAAATTTAAAAATGATGTGAATGCACGACGTAAAGAGATTGAAGCGTATCTCACAAAAACACCATCCGTCTCGAACAAGGGGAGTTACCAATCGAAAGTGAATCGTCTTCAGCGTGAGTTCCCTAAGGGTACGGGCCCTAACGTCCGACGAAACTGGATGAAGAAGAGTAAGATCTACACCGGTAGGATTCAAAAGGCTTCGAAATATGGTGACATGGTCAAGGCGTACAACAACGCGACTAAAAGTTTCGACAACCTAAGTAAGTCTGCTAAAAAGTAATAAATAACTAAAAATGATTCACCCAGATGACGACTGTACCGTGATTACCGACATGCCTCTCAGCGACGAGGTTGTCGATTTCATTGAAAAAGGTCTTCATCGTGATATGAGTAAGGGGGAGGTTGATGAATGGTGTGACCAAAATTTAGACGAAGTCGCGGGTATATATGAAAAGTATCGGGATACATACATGTCATATGGACAGGCGGAAATGACGCTCTTTTTTGTACAGACTATTTACGAGAGAGATGACGCGATGGAGATGTTAGGAAATTTTGTAGCCAATCAACCATTGTGATTTAAAGAAATAACCTTCCTTTAAACTAATGACTACATGCGATGTATGTTGTGAAAAATTCAATAAAATAAATCATAAAAAGGTTGAATGTCAATTTTGTGATTTAGTGAGTTGTCGATCATGTTCACAGAGATACATACTCGAATCATTCGAAGATCCTCATTGTATGGGATGTAAGACATTGTGGAGTCGAGAGTTTATAGACACGTTTTGTACCAAGTATTTTAGAAATACTGAACTGAGACGACATCGTGAGAATGTCCTCTTTGAACGAGAGAAAGCTCTCATGCCACAAAGCCAAAAGGAGGTTGAACGAGTGCTCACGATACGACGACTCCGACGTAGTGCGCGTAAATTGCGAGCTCAATTATTTGAACTATACCAGAAATACCATTTATCATTTCCAATCAATGAACGAATTATCGCAGAGTATCCAGAAATTTTAACGTTTCACCAAGAACTTGAGAATGTGTATATCGAATTAGAGCGTGTTCGAGCGATGGGCGGTCTCGTTGACACAGAAACGACAAAGTTTGTACGAAAATGTCCACACGAAGAATGTAAAGGATTTTTAAACGAGGAATATTTTTGTGGACTCTGTACCACGACATTCTGTAAAGAGTGTAATGAACCCATGACAGATGATCATGAATGTGATCCACAAGTTGTCAAAACAATCAAACTTCTCAATCGAGACAGTAAATCGTGTCCTAAATGTGGAACAGTCATACACAAAACAAGTGGATGTTCTCAGATGTGGTGTATCAACTGTCATACAGCATTTGATTGGAGAACGGGCGAAATTTCAACGGGTCGGATTCACAATCCGCATTACATAGAATTCAAGCGAAAGAATGGTTCGTCTCGAGAACATGGAGACATTCCGTGTGGTGGTATACCCGGATACGGCGAATTGCGGGAAGCTGGTGCCACGAATGATCTGATACATCTGGCTGCGTTTATTTATTACTCCGATAGAGAGAATGCATACATAGATTTGGACCCGGTGGATAATCTTCATTTGCGTGTTGGATACATGCTAGACGAGTTGAATGAAGATATGTTTAAGACGTATCTTCAAAGACAGGAAAAATTCAGGGATAAGATGCGAGATCTATCTCACATTTTCGAAATGTTGGTGCATTCGGGTGGAGATCTTCTTAGACAATTTATTATCGAACCCCGACGCCAACCAGAAATAACGGAGATGATCAAAAAGCTTTTCGTATACGGAAACGATGTATTCGAAGATATCAGAAAACGATACACGTGTGTGACGCCCAAAAATTTTCCTATATAACGTATAGGATGCTCATCATTTTAACTGTACTACTACTTATCATCTATATACTACCCACTTACCCACAACCAAAAGTACTTAAAAAGTTCATCACAGAGTCTGAACGCAGGTATATCATCGATAAGGCGCGTGGCAAACTTGAAACGTCTTCCATTTCTCATAACAAACGAGTAGATGAAACGATTCGCAAGAGTGAAACGGCGTGGTTGAGTCGCGAAGATCCGGTGGTTCGCGCCGTTATGTCACGATGTCTAAAGTATACAGATCGTCCAATCCTAAACTGTGAAAAACTTCAAGTTGTACGATACAAACCAGGTGGTCATTATAAACCACATCAAGATGCCTTCAAAGATGATGAAAACATGCGATTGTATACATTCATATTAGCACTCAATGACGGGTATCGCGGTGGTGAGACTGTATTTCCAAACCTAAAAAAATCGTACAAACTGAAAGCCGGTGATGCACTCTTTTTCGACACAGTGAACAATTACAATTTCATCACGTCCAAAGCTTTACATGGTGGGAATCCTGTGAAGTCTGGTGACAAGTGGATATGTAACTTATGGGTCAGGAAATATCCATACACTATTTAGTCTTCATCTTTCGGCGCTTACGGTCCTTTCGGCGACGCTTCTTCTGTTTCAGGTTTATCGTAATCTTGAGATGAATGATCATGTATGTGTTTAGATTTCATAAACTTTAATATCGTGTGACTATAGATGGAACTCCCTACGTACACGTATGATCAGATGACTCCAGAAGAGAAGCAGATTCTCACGAAAGAAATCACAGAACCCGTCGTCATACGCGGGTTGTATCAGTCTAAAGCGAGAAAGATGCCATTTGAACAGGTTACCAAGATGTTTGGCCATGTCGAACTTCCAGTCGAATTGTATGACACACCTGAAATAGACACGACGACTGCTGAAATGGGGAGTATGAGTGTTCCTGATCTCATTCGACACTGGAAAAAGAATGTAAAACCATCCATTTACTGTGCAGAGGTTGATCTTTTTGAAGAGCGTGTTTCTAAAAAACTACTCGAAACCCTGTACAATCCAAACACGAGTTCCCGAAAAGTTGAAGCGTTGATGTTGTATCTGGGAAACAATCATTCGAGTGGGTTACATTTACACGTCAATTCTGATTTCATCCTGAACCAATTATATGGAACAAAGACTGTGTACATATTTGACAATTATGACAATCCTAATATTCACAAGAATAGTGTTTTGTCAGTGACTAAATCCAATTTTGCAAAGGAGGACTTTTTCAAGATGGACCATAGCAAAATGAAAATATATAAAGTGACGTTAGGACCCGGTGATAGTCTGTTGATTCCACCTTGGTCGTGGCATGCGACACAAGGGCATGGTATTAATATGTCCATCACACAGATTTTCGAACGCAAAAATCTTTGGTATCTACTTAAGAATCCAAATTTGATTCTGGATTATTACTCGGATGAATATGTGACACAACTGGTCGTGTTACTCGTCATACTTTTCATATTTATGTATTTTAGGCGTCAATCTCACCGCGCTCAATGAGCTTCTTGCGGTTCTCTAAGTGGAGACCCTCAACTTCGGACTTATTCTGTGCCGCATATGGGACAGCGTACCCCTCGTCACACATCCATTTGTTCACATTGGTCCACACTCCATCCTCACACACCCAAACCTCCGCGAGAACGCGACCAAACTTACCCCTCGAATCCGCCTCCGGGCATCTGAGTTCGATTTCGATATCATCCTTCTCAGATGCGACCGCCTTTAGACACCACTCCTTGAGCTTCTTCTTCGAGAGGAGACCAAACTTCTTCTCGACAGCGTCCGAAGTGCGAGACTCGGGGGTGTCAATACCTAGTAGACGAACACGCTGCTTCGTACAGACATCAAAGCCAAGATCGATGGCAACATCGATGGTATCACCGTCGACCACCTTCTCGAGGGAGGAGACACGGTACTTGAAATTGCAGGGTTCGACGCTGTAAGAAGACATCTTCTACTCTGAAGACACTTAAAATCTTTATGCTACGTTAAGATATGAAATGTATCGCAACTTTTTCCGAAAATAATCTGTACAAAATCAAATTAGCAAAGACACGTAAGAATGTTCTCGAAAGTATGTACAGACGACCGAGTATCGTGGAAGTGCGTCCAATTAGAGAAAATCTGAGACTTCGTTTACGTTTCACAGAAGCGATAAAAGAAGCACAGGAAATATGCGAAGATAACATAGAGTCCCAAGAATGTCATTGGGCATGGTACGAGGTGGATGAATTGGAGGATTCCCTCATGCGTCAATGATGACTGTGGGTGGTTCGTCATCGTACCCATAGAATTTGATAGAAACGCCATAGAGTTCATTGAGTCGTGTGTGTAATTCTTCATTTATGAACCATTTCCATTCACGTAAATCCGTAGAAAAGTATTCACAACTGTCCTCTCCGAAGCCACGTTTATAAAGAAAGTCTTCGTATCGTATTTCCCTCATGAGGGAGAAGACCCCTTCGGGGACGGGGACTGTACCCCTTTTCACTGCATCGAATATGTCGATGATGTAGTACCCACGTGCGTCACATATGATGTTCACTTGCATATCCGGGAACCCCTTGATAAATGATTCAAAGTCGGCGTTACTCGGGAGAGTTGTGAAAATTGTCGGACCAACTTCATCAGGAATCACCTGTAGGAGTGAGGGGTGTGTATGATACGCTACTGGTGCATCAGACCACTCTTCCTCGAGAACACTCGAGTCTATTCGAGCCCTCTCTTTGGACGTCACGTAGGTGAGACCTTTGTAATTCATACACCTATCGTACTTAACTTTACCTCCATATTCCCACCTATTCTTCGACGACATTTTGCTCACAGATTTCAAATCTCTCACCACGATTTTTGTA
>Ga0222715_10004594_pt1 | contig 11936 bp, 5 predicted proteins | sample C33_9DmetaG_FD_165056 | JGI IMG/M metagenome (GOLD analysis project Ga0222715, IMG submission 165056) | Estuarine water microbial communities from San Francisco Bay, California, United States - C33_9D | ecosystem: Environmental > Aquatic > Marine > Unclassified | place: USA: California...
GGTTTCTAGAAAAAAAAAGACTCGAAAAGCACGGCGTTAGGTGGGTCTTATTCCTATCCTATTCTTATTCTTATGCTTATATATATACGTTTGTTTTTCATTGTTCATGTTCAAGAATTGGGAACAACTCTCTCTTTTTTCTGCCAATTCGTTTGACTTTGTCGGGTTTTGGGCACCATTAATCCTATTTAGTCTGTCTCTTATACACTTATGGGATACCTCCTTTTATCTCTACCTCTACATCCTTCTATTTTTTACCAACACCCTATTCAATCGTATACTGAAACTCATTTTCCGACAAAAACGCCCGGAAAACGGGAAAAGCTTCGTTGGTGAAGACTATCAGGGCGCCGAAATGTATGGAATGCCATCTGGTCATGCACAATCCGTTTTCTATTCAACTACCTTCCTTTTTTTAGTGAAACAGTCCGTCTGGTGGCTCATTCTTGAACTAGGGATTTCTGCAACGTCCTTGGTACAACGTTGGAAATACAATCGACATACTGTGGCACAATTGGCGGTTGGTTCCATTGTTGGAACCATATTCGCATCGATTGGTTATGTATTTGCACGGTATTGGGTATACGACGATTATTCGTGGAGATCTCCGATAACCAACTATTTAGAAACATGATTCTGCGTTGTTTACTTTGTTTCTGCAGTTTTGAATAAAACAGACACTAACTCACTATACAACAAATTATATTTGGTTAGTATATAGAATACATTTTTAATATATGTCGCAAAGTGATTATCTGAAACGAAAACGTCTTGCTACAACTCTGCGTAATGATAGTACAATAAAACCGGTTTTCGATGCTCAAATGTTTGTGGATTTTAAACAATTCTCTCTCGAGAATACGATTGTTAGTGATAGCAACCCATTGAACCGCGTTGTTCCTGCGAACAAACAACTCATCTTTAATATTGAGACGGGGGTTTCTTCATGTCCACAATTTATTGTGTGCAGTGGTACGGAGGCACGACCCAATCGCGTTCCTCTTACTGGAAAAATGTGCACGCCTCTTCCACTAAACTGGCACGAGAAGAATGCCATTGATAATGCGAAACAGTTGTGGTGCAAATGCGCACTTAATGGTGATCGATGTGCATGTGTACGTGGACACTAGTCGATTTCGATGATATAATAGTTTGGTTTATTATATCATTTGTTAGCAATATATAGACGGTTTTGTTTAAGGCATTGTATATAATGACGCCTGTTTTCTTATTTCATAAACATATGTTGTGGATTCGGAGATTAAAAGAGGTTGATTTGCAAGATTCCTATTATGCAATTATGAACAAACTGTCCAACGAAGATATTCGATTGATTCATTCATTGTCGTCGGAGGAATTACATAGTCATTTGGACAATATACACAAAATATTTGTACTGGAAGATGTCAATTCAAATCAAATTCTCGGGGCAGGCACCATTGTTATACAAAACGACTTGGGAAGCCAATTATGTAAAATAGGGAATATCCGACACATAACGCTGGATCTTTCGTTTCAAAATACCGAACTATATTCCATCGTTTTGAACCATTTTACTACCTATTGTCGGATTCAGGAGAAATGTGCGAAAATATGCGTTCACGGTAAGAATAGTTAGTGGCTTTCTTTATTCTCGGTTTGCTATCTTTTCATTCAATTCTTCATTTTGGCGTTTGATATTATCTAACTCTGCCAACATGGTGGTTTGTGTATCCTGTAGCGTGGTTATCTTATCGGACAGAGTTCTTATCGATTCTATTAGATAAGGAACAAATGCTCCGTAATTCACTGTCCATCGATCCTCGTCTTTTGTGTTTACGATTTCGGGAATTACACGTTCGACCTCCTGTGCGATTACACCTGCATGTATTTGTTCTGGATCGGCATCTTTAAAGGTAAAATTTACTCCTCGTATTGCTGTTATTTTTTCTAGAGCATTGTCTACCGTCTCTATATTCTCTTTGTATCGCATATCCGAAATAGCATTGAATGAATTCCCTGTTGCGTCTCCCGTTATATTTAAACTACCTGGTATTTCAACTGTCGTATTAGCGATGCCCAGTACTATTTGATCGGCTGCGGTTATCGTCGCACCGTATCCAAGTGCCGTGCTATTAGAGAAATTACCGGTATCGTCTTGTTTCGTATTATGTCCGACGTAAGTGTTTGTATCACCAGTGCCATTGTTAGTACCCGCACCTGTTCCTATTGCTGTGTTCCAGCTAGTGCCGGTAAAACTAGCTCCGCCAATACTAATATTCTGCTCCGTCTCCCCTCTTAGTGTTATTCCGTTTAGATTTATATTGCCTCTCACGTATAAGTTGCGATTCATGGACACATCTCCCTCTACATATAAGTTGTGATTCATGGACACATCTCCCTCTTTGGTTATTCTCATGCGTTCATATGGATCACCATAAGATAGGTCTGTCGTGTAAAAACGCAGTTCATTGTTGGAAGAATCCGCTCTCGGGTCAGAGGCTGTTATTTTCGTATTCTGAGCAACATTGATTACACCACCCAAGGATCCCCATGCATCACCTGGACCGAATCCTTCGAATTGATGAGTCTCTGTATTATAACGGATGTATCCTCCGTGATCCGCTTCAGTGGCTCCATCATCTCCAGTATCTATTGGCCTATCATTGGTTGTTCCTCGAGGAATACGAATTGCATCTGTATAATTTACATCGAGTGCCACTAATGGATTCGGCTTGTTTATACCCACATAACCTTTTACATATAAGTTGTGATTCATGGACACATCTCCCTCTTTGGTTATTCTCATGCGTTCATATGGATCACCATGAGACAGGTCTGTCGTGTAAAAACGCAGTTCATTGTTGGAAGAATCCGCTTTCGGATCAGAGGCGGTTATTTTCGTATTCTGAGCAACATTGATTACACCACCCAAGGATCCCCATGCATCACCTGGACCGAATCCTTCGAATTGATGAGTCTCTGTATTATAACGAATGTATCCTCCGTGATCCGCTTCAGTGGCTCCATCATCTCCAGTATCTATTGGCCTATCATTGGTTGTTCCTCGAGGAATACGAATTGCATCTGTATAACTTACATCGAGTGCCACTGATGGATTCGGCTTGTTTATGCCCACATAACCTTCCACATATAAGTTGCTGTTCATGGACACATCGTCTTGTACATATAATCGGTTGTTCAATGACACATCCCCTCCATGAATCATTCGCCCTTGCACATACAAGTCGCCGTTCATTGATACATCGCCATGCAAGATTACGTTGTTTGCTGACAAATCTCCTTCTTCCGTTAGACGCATATATTCTTTTCCATTTGCATACACCGACAGGGGGATACGCGTCAGAGCGCTTCCATTTTCATTCAACAATCCTTCACCTACACGAATTCCCGATTCGGCTATATCCACATTGTTCTCATTATTGTGATGCGTATATCCGGCTTTGAAAACAAGACCATTCTTTTTTAGAAACTCATTCTCGCCGAATTTTCGATAAACATCTAATACAGATAGTGATACATCGGATAATGTGGTTTCTGGTGGAGCTACCGCATGGATCGATACAGAACCTGTTATGTCTACTCGGTTTGTAGGCAATTCTTCGCCGCTCTCTACATTATATGCACCGAAAGACACGTCGCCCAAAATGGCTAGGTTCCGGTTTACTAAGACATCTCCTTCGACGTAGAGGCGACTGTTCATCGACACATCGTTTTGGAAAATTGCTTGACCATGCACATACAATTCACTCTTCATCGACACATCATCTTGGACGTAGAGGCGACTGTTCATCGACACATCGTTTTGGAAGATGGCTTGATCGTGCACATACAATTTGCTATTCAGAGATACATCGTCTTGTACGTAGAGGCGACTGTTCATCGAGACATCGTTGTTCAAGGTCGACTTGTTGTGTACATACAATTTGCTATTCAGAGATACATCATCTTGCACGTAGAGGCCACTGTTCATCGAGACATCGTTGTTCAAGGTCGACTTGTTGTGAACATATAGTTGGCTGTTCATTGTCGTATCCTTGTTCAGGGTCGTTTTGTTGTCCACATAAAAATTGTTGTTGAAATTCACGTCATCTTGCACATAGAGACGACTATTCATAGAGACATCATTTTGGAGAATGGTTTGTCCCTCTACATACAATTTGCTATTCAGAGATACATCGTCTTCTACGAACATGCGACCATTCAAGGAGAGATCTTCCGCTACAATCAGTGTATAATCGGTCGTCGTTGTATTAATGATGTATTTGTTCTCTTCTGTGTACTTGCGTACCATTAAATCGCCGTCGATGTTCACATTTCCCGATATATCTACATTGCTATTCATGGATACATCCTTTTCTACGACCAATTTTGTGCGTATTAACTGACTATTGTCGTCAGAATTGTTTGAATCGCGGACCAGGACATTGCTTATGTCGAATTGATCGACTGTTATAGAATAACTCGCATCCGATTGGTTGGGATAACGGGTCAGTACCATCAGTCCATTCTTTATCGCGCGTATGCCCAATGGACCATTTACATCGCTACTGTTCGATAATTTTAATTGCTCCGTTTCTAGTACGACGGATTGCGAACCTTGTGTCGGTGCCTTGATCGAATACCCCTTCATGTCCTTGGAAACTAGTATATGTCCAGCCTGGTTATCACTATTGTCGCGAATGGTTATGCCTGAATCCGCAGATGTTCCATTTCCAGTACTGTTCATGTTCAATTGCAACAAGGGATTATTCAGAGACAATGGTTTGTTTGATACGACCTTGAACGTGTCTGATGTAAATACGATATTATCCGTTCCTCCGCCAATTTTGATTTGATTCGACTTGGCGTTTGTATTTGTACTATAATTTCCGATTTGAATTGTACCACCCGAGCCACTTCCTCCACTTCCTCTGTTAACTGCACCAATATTGATTAGGAAATCGTTGGTTCCATCAATCTTTGTGTTTTCTTTTTGTTGATAGTCAACTGGTCCTATGTTTGTTATCTTGGTGTCATGGCCTAGATTCAAATTGCTTACGTGTATATCGCTTTGGTCTTGTGCGGTCGGGAGCCCATTTGGATTGGTATCTATATGATTCACGTACAAACGACGATTGAATGAAGCATATTCTTGGACGTATAGGCGACTGTTCATAGATACATCGCCCTGTAAGATCGTTTCCTCTCTTACATACAAGTCCTTGTTCAAGGATACGTCGTCCATAACATACAGGCGACTGTTCAAGGACACGTCCTCCATAACATACAGGCGACTGTTCAAAGACACGTCTCCATTGAGGGTCGTGGTTGCATCTACATACAAGGTTCCTGCATCTCTCACATGAATGTCTCCCGATACCACGATGTTTCCCGATACGTCGAACACCGTGTTCTCTTTTCTGTTCAATAAATTTGGCAAGAAACAATACTGGATCTTACTTGATCCGGCTATGTCGTTGCCATCGTTTGCCGCGTCGTCGAAATAGTCTTGAAGTGTATCAACAAGTAAGAAGGTGTCTGCATCTGACATTCCGATACACCGTAAACGATGCCCCTGTATATTCGACTTGAGACCGGATGTATTGAGAGTTTCATCGGGAACATGGCGCCAATTGGTTGGACCACTGTCTGAATACATGAACGATCCGTCCTCGCTCACTGCTACCATTCGTTTGTCGTCGTATATATCCACACTTTGCAATTGTATGTTTGCATGGTCCGTGGTTTGCACGGTCGATTGATCGCTAGTTATTGAATCAATCACATTATAACCAACTGCGACTACGGTTCCGCTGGACAGGGCTGCTATATCACGATACGACCTATTCTGCGTATTTGCAACTGGATTATTTTGATTGACTGGATCTTCTATGCTATATTGAATCATACCATTGTTCGTGTTGGTATTTGGACTTCCTGCAATGTATAGATGCGTAGATGATGCCGTGCTGCACGTTGGCACGAGACCTTGTATGTCGACAACTATTGGGTCTATATTCACTGTCGTATTCACGTTGAATGATGCATCGATATTGGCAAAATCTACGTGTGCGAGTTTGGTTCCGTCGGCATCGGTGTAGGTTATGAATAACCGATGTGTATTATTTTGTCGCTTTACTAATTGAACCGTGTGGATTTGCTCGGCCACTATTTGGGTCGATGTACCATTTTCCTTCTCCATTTGTATCTTGTACCAATCCTTGCCTCCAGTTTTAGACAAAAATATGTACTCACTGTTTGTTCCACCGATAACACTGTAGCTTGCATCATATACATGAAGTGTATCCATATTGATTGAAATACTCTTGAGTGCATCGGAAAATGCATATACCGTCGACTCTGACCAGATTTTGCCGCCATCGCTCGTATACAACAGTATTTGTTTATAATCTGCCGGGTCTGATACCGAGGACGATGGGGTACCGGTTGCAATGCCCACATTCCGGTCGATTTGGGAAAACTTTAGCCGCGATACCTCGAACGTTGTTTCGGCAATTGTGTTGATTTCACCGTTTCCTAGATGAAGTGCGCCATTGATGTCCATAACATATTGCTCCGTCTTTGGGGCAAATGTATTGATGCCCAGTGTACTCACATATTTTGATCGATCTGTTCCTGATAGGATTGTTTGCGATGGAATGTAATTGCCACTCGAATCACCCACTCCGAATACACCCATGGATCGACTCGTATCATGGGGAAATACACCTCCTCCGATTGCGCTGCCGCGGTTGTTCACGGCGGATGTCATGCGAATGAATGTATTGGCACTCGCATCCTTTCCAATTGCCGTTATTGCATTTCCGGCGGTTATACCTACATTGTCGTATACATTGGGTAAGTATTGCGCATTTGAGTTGTCGTACACCGTTAGCGTCTCGTTGTATAATGTTTCCCCGGATACTCCACGCAATGGGGGCGTGAAATCAAGGAGAGCATTCAACTCCATCTTGTCCGACACGATTTCGACCAAACCACCGGAACTGTTTAAGACGAGTGGTCCCACTGTTGATATTATGCCACGATTGTCATCTATTTGCATGAATCCTCCCGATGTATCTAACAAAAAATACTTGTCTGCCGATAATGTTATGTTTTCACTTGTATCCATGGCTATGTTTACCGATGCATCGACACGGAACTCAGCGCCGTCGAAGAATAAACGACCTCCCGATGTGTCCAATTGCGTATATTTTGAACGGGTCTTGATTCCATTCTCCGTGCTCGTTGTTAGTACACCGCCGACTGTATATTTGATCGTTGCATCAGCTAAATTCGCGTTGTTTGTGCTAACGTCATTATAAAACTCGATTTGCGACTGGCTGTCGCTGGCATCGAACACGATACCACGTGCATTCTTGTTTTGTGTCATGATGTTTCTTACATATACGTTTCCCGATTCGACGGTTAGGATATCCGTGTCTTCCTCTACTTTGCCGGTTATGTTGAATACCGTCTTGGGACTCAGCGTATTTACACCAATGTTGGCAGCATTTCCATACAGATAGGCGTGCGATGTATCGGAGACGAGCTCGGGAAATGCATTCCCATCATTGACAAAGGTTTCGTCCCCGAAAAAAATCTTTTGGTTTGCGTAAATGTTCCGATTTGTATATGAATCCACTGCTGTATAAGAACTATTTCCTGCTAATACGTTGACACCGGCACTCAAATCGAGCGCCACTTCGAATGTGCCGTTGTAAAATTGGTATGATGGTTGTACAGAGCGCGATATGAATTTATCTGCAATGATTGTACTCGCATTAATCGTATTGAATTTATTCATATTACTTACTCCGCCAAATTGCTTCCATGAATTACTCGACATGATCCCTTGACGAACTATATACAATTACTGTGTATTTTATTTACCTCCTATCTTCGCATACGTTCCGCTTATGTGTGTATTCACTCTAAATAATGAAATAAATTATAGACTGCTTATTTCATTCTGCTTTATCTAGCACACGCCTTTTATTGGCGCTTTTTTGCAAAACTTTTTATCTTTGGTAATTCTTGCAGGAAGATTCTGATTAAAGTTTGGTAAAATCGGCGAAATTCGGACATGCGGGTTTTCATGTTCTCTTCCGTAAACCATCCGATTTCAATCTTTTCAAACAACTTGGTCTTGTTCAATACACCATGGTCCATGCGATCCCACAGGAATTTATGATTCTTATTGAAATACTTGGGTAAATTCTCATCGTATTCTATATACATCATATGAACGTGATACCCGTTGTGATTTATCTTGTATGTGCCCCCGTTTTTACGAATATATCGCTTCAATTCCGTTGCATCGCCTAAAAAACCGGTTAGCTCTTCACCCCCTTCTCTCAGGGCCGCTTGGTAGGGGGTCTCGTCCTTCTCTGCACGACCACCGAAATCAGACCATCCTTCCGCACTGTCTTCCAACGGATTCTCTTTTCCAAATAAAAAATACACTTCATTTCTATGTATTGTTATTGGTAATATACTTCCTGCCACCATGATTGCTCGTTGTATATTATCTTGCTATATTTCTGTACTGTTTTGTTCTACATCTTTCTTATTAGAATCGGATCGTTTTCACTCCTTCCTTTTCCTTTTTCTCTTCTTCATCGTTCGTTTCCTCCTCCTCTTCCTCTTCCTCATCATCGCAAGCATTACCACATAAATATTGCCCGCTCCCTTTCATTTGAACTATGTCTTCGCTTTTTCCACATAGACTACATTCGGCTTCTTGCTTGTTTGGCTCTTCTTGTATGTATAAAATATCCCCCATTCCATCATCATCGAAATATCCATCGCATATGCTACATTTCTTCCACTGATCCTCTTCATACGTCTCTTCCGTATCTTCTTCGAAATCCCAGTCAGGGGGATATCTTTCGCAATCTATGTTTATACACAATTGAATGGGCTCTTCTGGATCTTTCTCATCATTTACTATTTCCAAGCATTCACTTCCTGTCCAATCATCACATTTGTATCCATTCTCCCTTAATTCTTCTTCCCTCGATTGGAAACACATTGTACATAAGGTTAGATCCTCTGTTATTTTGTCGGGGGTTCCCTTGTACACGATATGGATCGCATTCTTGAAACAATCCACTTGTTCTGAACATTCTTCGCACATAACAAATCGATCTTCTGCGTCTTCCTTGCAGTCCTCATCATACTTGTCCATTGTCTGATAAAATTTGATCACTTTGGGATTGGCGCGAATGTTTTGGGGCTGAAATGCAGACAAATACAATCCGTCCAAGGATTGCACGCGGGACAATGCTACATAGGTTTGACCGTATTCGAAGATACCCTGACCGATATCTATCTCCGCTAAGGATAGTGTGGCGCCCTGAATCTTGTGGATCGTTAGAGCCCACGCTAAAGACAATGGCACTTGACTTATCGCTAATTTCGGATAATCCTCGGATTGCCATACATGAGGCGTCATCTGGCGGATTTGTCCGTTTGTAAATCGGACTACCGGCATGAGATTATTCTTGTCATCCGGCAAGAACTCTTGCACTATGCCTTGGGAACCGTTGCAAATGCCATTCTCCAGATCCAGATTTGTGGTACACATCACTGCCGCGCCCTTCTTCAATCTTAAAACAAGATTGCATGGACTACTCGAGATGAGTTGGTTCAATTCGTATTCTTTTTCGACTGCACTTAGATTATCACTACGTAGGATTGCGTCTAGAGACAATGGCTTTGATGTCTCTACGATTGTACTACAATCCGTCTTTTGCACAAGATGATATGTCTCTTCCTTGTCCGGCAGCTTTGAAAACATCACCCTGTTCACATTGTCCGTCTTTGATCGAAGGGGGAACAGCTTCGTTGGTACACGATCCGGATCACTTTGGGGGCAATTTAATCGGTTTTGGAGGACCTGTTTGCTTTTTTCCGATAGTGTTCCCTTTCGAATCTCTTGCAAAATCTTGATGTAGACGGGGTCAGTTTGACGAAAGATTGTCTTTAATTGTACGTGATTGTCTAGGGAAAACACCTTGGTCCAATTCGCGGACTCGAAACAAAAGGCTTCCGTGTCAGGCTCGCCATCTGTGCCTACCGGCGGCAATTGGAAGAAATCGCCCGTCATCACCACCTGGATTCCTCCGAAGGGGGCGGGGTCCTTTCGAACACGCCTGGCTACCTCTTCTATGATATTGAAAATCTTTTTTGACAACATGCTCACCTCATCCAGAATGAGACAATCGATTCGCTTCCAGTTCGCCTTTGCCTTCTTATTGCGCAACACGTCTTCTATCACTTTTTTCGGATCGCCCTTTGCCAATCGTATACCACTCCAGGAATGCAATGTGCGGGCTCGATTGTGCAGGAGGAGCGCTGCGCACCCCGTCATGGCACATACTTGCACTTTCTTTTCGGCGATCTTTGCATAACGGACCAAATGCTTGATCAGCTTGGTTTTTCCTACACCACCGGGTCCTGTTATAAATAGGTTCTTTCCTTGCTTGAATCTTTTGTATGCATCCTGTTGTTCCGTCGACAATTCTTTCAATAGACGCTTTTCCTCCTCTGCTCTACGCTCCTTTTCTTTTTCTTCTGTTTGCTCCTTTTCTTTTTCTTCTGTTTGCTTTCGATCGAATAGGATCACTTTTTTTACTGAAGGCGTGGGAGGCACGATCGGGGGAACCGTGGGCATGGCAAATTCTTCAAATATATTTGGATTCATTCTTTCTTCTTGATCTATATAGATATTGTTGATGACTACAATATCTATTTCATTATATCAATTTTTCTTTCTATTCATGCAACACTTCTAAACAAAAGGAGAAGTCAAGACCATTCAAGTTCAATGGAATACCCGCTTCATTCAACAATTGAACATTCAACTTTTGCAAATCTACTTTGCCAGCATATATTCGCTCATCGCTGATCAACAAGCCATTTTGTTTATTTGCATATATTATGTTCCCGTAAGGATAGGTGGTTCTGTCCATGGATACACGTGCAATGATATTCTTGTTTACTAAAGAAGTCGCTAATGGAGATATGAAAGAACTTGGACCTCCCTTACTGAACTCTTCGACCGCCAAATAGGCATATTTTGGACCTGCTACGTCCAGAAATGCGAGGGATGTAAGTGCTGCCGCATTCGCCACTAGTGTTAGCGTCTGCTTACGGAAACCCAACATCCATCCCATGCTCATTTTCAACATGTATTTGTCGCTCACTTCGGAACACGATGTGCCGTCCGTCGCGAAATCGATCGCTACGTTTTCAGTTGAACTTATGGTTGTACTACCCGTTTCGCTCAACGTTATCGTTATGTTTTGCCCATAGGTCGAACTACTGAATGCATTCGTTATTGCAACATTCAATGTCGAGGCCGTGTAATTTCCATCGGACACAGTTATTTCTTCACGATTTACACCGTTTATAACAAGGAAACGATTGTTGCGCAAATTCGCGGATACATTATAACACGTTTGGGGCACCTCCATGTTTGCTATTTTCAGAGATACAACCTCGGTTATGCGCTCTGGCAAGGTTATGTTGTAATTTGCCGTTAGATTCTCGCTGAAATCATCGCGGAAACGGGTGTCGATATTTATGTATTTGTGTTTGTTCTCCTTGTGAACATTTGTCATAACCATGTGATTTCCATATTGTTTGGTTTGTGGTTCTAGAAACAAATTGTGTTTATTTACGTATTCACTCATCTTGCTTGGATATATAATATATAACCCGATAAATTATATATCTCTTTGCACGTTTGTGCATTTTTGCTAAAATACAATATATATATGCGATTTAGTAGGCACTGTACCTTAAAACGGACACTGGTGCACTCTCTCCGCACTTTTCTACTGCTGATTCTGTTGTAGGGGCTGTCTTTGCATCTGCATCTGTTGTGGGGGCTGTCTTTGCATCTGCATCTGTTGTGGGGGCTGTCTTTGCATCTGCATCTGTTGTGG
>Ga0222715_10004595_pt1 | contig 11935 bp, 8 predicted proteins | sample C33_9DmetaG_FD_165056 | JGI IMG/M metagenome (GOLD analysis project Ga0222715, IMG submission 165056) | Estuarine water microbial communities from San Francisco Bay, California, United States - C33_9D | ecosystem: Environmental > Aquatic > Marine > Unclassified | place: USA: California...
CTCCCATCCGTCCAAGCGAGCACGAAGCCTTGCTTTTCGATCAAGGAGGAGGCACACGCCACTGGAAGCATACGCCTTCAGCAGCCCGTCTTGCCTATGAGTTGTTGGCCGAAGTAACCGACATGCAACATCTTGAGCCCATGATGCCACTGGTTGACGCATTGGATTCTGGTGGCATCAGCAAAGAAGTCTTTCTCGAAGACGGACCAGTGCTTCAATTTGCACGGACTTGCACCCCACGGGAACAGGAGTACATGCAAGAGGTGGTTGCTCACCTCGCAGGAGGCGCCACACTCCATGACCTTCTCGACCACCCTTTGGTCCTCCCTCATCTTGAACGAGTACGTGCTGAACGTGAGGCTGCCCAATCCCACGTGGCGCAACGAACAGAAATCATTGACCGCTTGGCCGTATGTCGATTGGATGAAACGCCCCTTCGGATCAACGGGTACCTCGTGACCGCATGGGCGGGCGACGAAGTGGATGCTTGCTGCATAGTTCACGGCTACAGTGACGGGTCCATCGAAACGCCCGAACGACCGGCACTCGGGGCCAGTTTCTACGCGAATTCATTTCTTCCTCAAGGGCAGGGTCGCTACGACCTCTCGCGTTTAGCAACCGCATTGGACCCCACCGGCGGTGGACACGCAAATGCGTGCGGCTGTCGAATACAACCTCCTGGGTTGGATGAAAACCTCAACCACTGGTTGGAGATGTGGGCGGCCCGAGAGACCATCCTTCGGATGTAAGTCTCAGAACTTCTGCATGTTGGTGCTGTTTTCGAGGTCCAACTCTTCTTCGATAACCTCGTCAATCGGCTGGCTTGTATCCAATCGCTTGATGGTAGCCTTGAGCACTTCAAATTCAATTTCAAGGTCCTCAAGCGCTTCTTTGGTATCCTCAATGTGCTTCTCAACACGCTTGAGCATCTTGTCCACTTTCTTGAGTGTGCGGTCCCTTGCCATGAACTGTCCTCCGGCCATTGTGGTTTGAAGATTTGCCCTATCGCGTCGCGTGCTCTTTTCGAGGTCTTTGCGAGACTGTACGACGTGCTGCTCGGAATGTATCTAGCCCAGCCGTCTATTCTTCGGCGTTCCCGACGGGCGTGGACGGCGTGGACGGCGTGGACGGCGTGGACGGGCGCAGGAAGGCTGGAGCCCACCAGTTCCATTTGCCCATCAATCGCATGGTCGAGGGGACAACCAGGGCCCGGACAAAGGTAGCATCGATGAAGATGGCCAATGCGAGACCCAAACCGATTTGCTTGAGGATGATGACCGATGAAAGTCCAAAGGCTCCAAACACGACGACCATGATGGCAGCAGCTCCGGTGATAAGCCCGCCCGTTTTCTGCAAACCGTTGGCTACAGCGAGTGTGTTATCGCCAGTCCTCTCCCATTCCTCGTGAATACGGGAGAGCATCAACACTTCGTAATCCATTGACAATCCAAAGACAATACAGAACATGATGACAGGGTTGCCCGAATCAATCGGTTGAGCCGTGAAGTTCAGAAGGTCCGCTCCATATCCCCATTGGAAGACCCAGACAAGCATGCCGAAGGAGGCTGAAATGGAGAGGATGTTCATGGCAATGGCCTTGATGGGAATCACGATTGAACGGACCTGCATGAAGATTAGAATCGATGTCGCAATGAGGATGAAGGCCAAGGCTCGAGGGAGGTTGTCCGCAATAGCGTCAAGATTGTCCGCATTGTAGGCGGCAAATCCAGCCACGAGCAAACGGTCGTTTTGTCCAGTTAAATCGTCGAGGAAGGCGTTGCGGTTTTCACGAATGTCCTCAACGGTTTCACGCGAATCCACGTTCGTTTGAGCACCGATGAGTTGAACGGACATCATCGTCGCATTTTCACCAACAAAGGCTCCTCTGAGGCTTTCCCGTACAGCGACTTGTTCGGGGGGCATGAACTCGTCGGACGTGGTCCAGAATTGAACCACCTCATCTGCAGTCATGTTCGGAGCCGGCATGCCCACACCGATGCCGCCAGCGACCCGCGAGTCGTTGAATAAATCGGTGAGATAGGCATGCTGAGCGCGAAGGTTGGCCTCTGAAAGCGGGTCAGCACCGTCGGTATCAATGACGAGGAAAATTGAATTCGCAGCCTGGTCAGGCCATTGCTCATCGATCAATTCCATGCCTTGACGCGATTCATCATCGGGAGGCAAAGCCTTCCATGAAGAGAGTGAAAATTCAGCATAAGCGAATGGAAGCCCTGCACCAATCAGCAAGATGAGGGTTGGAATCAACACCGCCCAAGGGCGGTCCATCACGCGCTTGGCGATTCGAGCCCACATTCCGTCATCTTTGGCTCTCATGTCAAAGGCAAAGGGAACCTTCCAGTTGTTGATTTTCGGGCCGAGTGCGGCCATAACTGCGGGAAGTACGATGGTTGAGTAAATCATGGCGATGGTGACTGCAATGGTCCCTCCAATCCCCAGCGAAGGGAGTGAGGTATTGGTGAAGAAGAGCATGCCCATCAAGCCGATGGCGACGGTGATGCCGGAATAAAATACAGCCTTTCCAGCGGTGGCGCAACTCATCGCAGTCGCCGTGCGGACATCGTGACCACGGTCCAGTTCTTCCCTGAACCGATTCACAAGGAACAGCGAATAATCAATAGAAACGCCAATGCCGATGAGCGAAACGATGTTTGTGGCATAGACGGTTACATCGGTCACATTTGACAGCCAAATGGTCATGCCAACTGCTGCCAGCAAAGTACCTCCGCCAATACCCATGGGCAAAATAGCAGCGATGATCGAACCAAAAATGAGGCCGAGAATGATGAGGGTTAGTGGAATGGCCACGACTTCAGCCTTCACCAAATCCTTCTTGATTCGGTCGTCAAAGGTCCAATCAACGAAGATACCATCTGTCATCCATGCATCAAATCCTGATTGCAGGTCAACGGAATCATGCAATTCATCGATGAGGGCCTTCGCATCTTTTCGGTCGGTGGCGATGGTCACTTTGTTGATGGCGTAAAAGCCCTCATCGTCTGATGCAGTAACGTCTTCCCGGTCAATTTCTTCGACCTCCCATGAATATTCAACAACGACATCGGGGTGGTCCTCAAAGGGCTTGAGGGCGTCAGTGACTGCCTCTTGCCAAAAAAGGCCGGTGTCGTTGACCAATGGGTGGAATACCAGATAGCGGAAGGATTGGCCCCCGTCATCGCTATCGGAGGCAAAGCGTTGTGAAATCAATCGGCCAGCGTTCACCGATTCAACGTCATCTTCTCCAAAGCCTTCTGCCCAATCGGCTCCGATGCTGATGAGACTGCCCATCAAGATACAGGAAATGAGGCCGAAAGCAATCATCGCTTTTCGATTGTCGTGGATGAACAATCCCATTTTGAAGAAGGCTCTGTTCTTGAGCATTTCTGGGTCTGTCGCACCTTCCATGGCCGTGCGAAAATTAAGGGGTATTTCAAAAAGCGTCTTGGGGCTGAACACCAAGTGTAGTTCAAACAACCATCTTTCTTCCTTGAGGCATCTTCAAAGACTGCCTTCGGTAGTTGACGGTTATGAATCTCAAAGAACATATTCGCAGCCATCCGGATTTTCCCAAACCCGGAATCTTGTTCTATGATATAGCAAGCCTGCTAAGCGAACCATCAGCACTGAAGTATTGTCTTGATGAGCTTGAAAGCATCCTCGTCGATTGGAACCCCGATGTAATCGCGGGCATCGAAAGCAGGGGTTTTCTTTTCGCCGTACCTCTTGCACAGCGTTTAAGTCTCCCGATGATGATGATTCGAAAAGAAGGAAAATTACCTGGCCTAACTCACGGGCATACCTATGCCTTGGAATATGGAACCGACACCGTTGAAATCCAGCAGGATGCGCTTACTGTTGGACAACGAGTCGTTATTCTCGATGATCTTCTCGCAACGGGGGGCACCCTTGCAGCATCAGTCCGTCTGTGCGAAAAGGTCGGTGCTGATGTGGTCGGTTGCGCTGTTGTCATCGAACTTCCGTTTCTTGATGGACGAGAGCAAATCACTTCACCACTCCATTCCTTGGTATGTTATGAAACAGGCTGATTTCCTATAAAACCGCTTTATTTCATCAAAAATGCCCCTTTTTCACCTCAACTATATTAACCGCGAGAAAGAGTGCTATGGTTAACAGTAAAGGAGATATGAACCATGGGATATGAACAAAACATTGCGAATTACTTCAAATTTGAAGAACGTGGAGCTACATTAAACGGAGAATTGAGAGCAGGGTTGACGACCTTTTTGACGATGGCCTACATCCTCATCGTCAACCCGTCAATGTTGCATAATTTCGGTGCAACAGGCATTCCGTATGATGATGCACTCTTTGCGACCGCCATCGCCGCCTTCGTCGGTTGTGTCGTCATGGGTCTTTGGGCCAACCTTCCCTTTGCTTTGGCGCCGGGTATGGGCCTGAATGCCTACTTCACCTTCGCCGTCGTGCTTGGCATGGGCATTCCTTGGGAAATCGCTCTTGCCGCAGTCCTGGTTGAAGGTATCATTTTCATGATTATTTCATTGCCGCAAGTCGGATGGCGCACTCAGATGATCAACGCCATTCCCAAGGACCTGAAGATTGCAACAGGTGCTGGTATCGGTATGTTCCTTGCCATCATCGGACTTCGCGAGATGGGTTGGATTCAGGACGACGGAGCCACCCTCGTGAACCTTGCCACAACCGAGGCTTGGGGAGCAGGTGAATACGCAATCTACCAGCACGGTGCTGTGATTTCGATGGTTGCTCTGTTGGCTATTGCAGTCATGATGGCTCGTGGAATCAAGGGCGCTATCATTTACGGTATCCTCGGTGCATCGGTTTACGGATGGATTGTGGGTGCCTACGACCCCTACAACGACTTCGCTGCGGGTGGAGCAGGCTGGGCCGCTGCAGAAGCAACATGGCCAGAAGAATGGGCAGGCTTCGTTGGTATGCCTGACGAAACCCTCGGTGCCGCCTTCGGTGCTTTTGGTGACATCGGAGACAACCTTGCTGACTTCATGTTGGTGATGATCGCCTTCCTCTTCGTCGATATCTTTGACACGGCTGGAACCCTGTACTCGGTTGGCCGTCAAGCAGGTTATGTGAACGAAGACGACGAACTTCAGAACTCTGATGAGGCCTTCATGGCCGACGCTGCGGCAACCATTGTCGGTGCAGTTACCGGAACAAGCACCACCACCACCTACATCGAATCCGCTGCGGGTGTCGAGGAAGGAGGCAAGACCGGTCTGACCGCAGTTGTCGTCGGTGTTTTGATGCTCTCTGGATTGTTTTTCTCAGGAATTTTCCAAGCAATCCCGACCTTCGCTGCTGCCTGTGCCTTGGTCATCGTCGGTGCTACCATGATGAAGCAAGCTACGGAAATCGACTGGGACGACAAAGAAATGGTTCTTCCTGCCTTTTTGACCATGGTATTGATGCCGTTCACCTACTCCATTGCTGACGGTATCGCTTGGGGTGTCATCTCCTACGTTGTCATCAAGATGGGCATGGGTAAGTTCGAGGAACCAGGCCCCATCATGTACGGTATTGCCGTCTTCATGATGATGTTCTACCTTGGTCCCGGTGAGATGTCAACCTTCGGTTGGATCTTCGACACCATCCTTGGATGAGCCAGTGAAGCGTCCCTTGTGAAAGGCGTTTGCTGAACAGGCCGGAGGCTGGCTCACATCAGCACGTCAAAGGTGTAGATGAAGCCTAAGAAAGCGTGGATGAAGACGAGGTAAATGATGAGGTCTGCGGCTCGTCCGTGCTTGAGTTTAGCGACAGCGAAGGATTCTCCTGCCTGACGCTGTGCTCGGGCTTGCTTGCCCAATCGAGTCATGAACACCATGAGTCCGAATCCTACGGGCCCCATAAACCCGTGAAGGGATTGTGGCATAAGTGCCGACCACGGGTCGCCTCCGGTGTACCAGCCGTTCACCGCACGTCCAGCAAATGCGATGAGAATCACGGCGCCAGCGGCCCATAGCAGGCGTTCACCGTTCTTTTCGTGGAGGGTGCGATGATGTTCTCGTTCATCGCCTTTCAATTCGTAGGATTTCTTTCGCCACGCATACTGCCACCACACCCAAATCACGAGTCCACTGGCCAAAATGGGGTGGAGGAGAAGAGCGATTGTGGGGATGAGTTCCATGGTTGCACCCGTCTTACCTGAGGGTGCCTTGGTTCAAGGAAGTATGTGTTTGTGGCCTTCTACCGTTCATCCATCTCCATCGGTGCATTGAAAGCAACCCGAAACGGCCGAAGGGACGAGGGGATGAATCGTTGGATGAGGCATACATGGAAACCTGCTTGAAGGCAGCGTTTTCAAGACCCATGACAAAGAATGTCAGGGTAGCCACGATGAACCGTGAAGCGGCATGGAAAATGCTCGACAAAGCGCTCCGCTCGGTGCTGGTTTACGCCGCACATGAGGAAGAACCTCCTGCGGCTGATGAGGACGAGGAAAGCCCCACGCCGCGTCGGCCAAGCATGAACCGTCCACGAAGTCGCATGCGTCGTGGTGGTCGAGGAGCCGGACAATCGCATACAAGTTGGTTGCCCTTGCCGCAAGCCATCATCGATGAAACGCCTTATTCTACAGCCTTCCAACTCGCTGGACTTCTGATTCACAAGCAAATGGACGCCGACGAATGGGATGAGGCTTGGAACGACAATGAGAAGGCTCTGCGCGAAACCTGTATGAGTGAAGGCGTTCATCCAGTCTGGCATCTTGTCGGAGAAAAAACGATGTTACTTTCACAATTTCTCGCCTTCCCCAAAGCGAAGGCAAAACAGCAAAGCAAAAACAAATCCATGGGAACTTCGTTTTTCAACATCGATCCGCGCAATCGCGATGAACTGCTCACCGTTCTCAAACTCGCCAGTGCTGGCGCTGAAGACCCCGAAACAAAAGTAGCCTTGCAAAAGGTGACCAATCAGGTCAGTGGAAATCGGAAAGTCGTCTTGGACGACCATCTCACGGGCATGAAAGATTCACTCGCCTTTGTGACCTTCTTGTTGATGATTCATGCCGGTCAACTGGTTACCAAAGCCGTCTCCACCGCCTGTAAAAAATCAGATGAACCATTGCACAGCGCTCTTGAAGACCTTGCGTCCCTGATGGCGGGAGAGGTCAATGATTGGGCAGCAACGTTGGCGGTCAAGGGTGATGACTCACTCACGAAAGCACGCCATTTGCTGGCTTGGGAACATGCTCCGAATGATGCGGAGTCACTGACCTCTTCTGAACTTGAAGCAGGGATAGCGCTGCTTTCTGATGCAGGCGTCAGTGAGGCCATAGACCGCCTCACCTGGTGGCGTCTCAAGGCACTTCATCGTGAAAAGAAGGACGAGGAAGCACTCGATGTACTGGGTGGTCTTCGTTTGGATGTCCATTCTGAGGTGGTCGAATTGTTACCCCTCATTATCTCCTTGGACGATCAGCGTGCCAACGATTGGTTGCTTGGCTTCCTGCCCGACCTCGAAGAGCAAGCATGGTTTCACATCATCAGTGAAGTCAAACTTGCTGAACCCATTCGTCTTGCAGCCGCAAATGCATTGACCGATGTACAAGGTCACACTTGGCCTGAAATCAAATCCACTGCCATTCATCTTTTGATGGAAGGTTTGGACATCGAACGCTTGGCTCGCATCCTTTCAACGGACTCAATGCTGGCACTCTCGCACCCCTATGTGGCCCTCTTCGTCTGTCACGTCGCTCCTGCTCGTCTTCCGTATGAACTGCGAGAACACTTGGTGAACTCTCGTGAGCAAGCTCTGCAAGCCATTCACGGAGCGGAAGTACCCGATGTATTGACGCCCATAGCAGAGCATCTCCTGCTTTTGATGGAAGGCATCTACAAGGACACGCCGGAATTGGCAGCCGTTTTCAACACCACTGCGATGAAGGCCTTTTCTCCAATCAGTCGTGCTTTGACGAGTGATGGCGTGGTCAGTCACACACACATCAAAAACATGGGCAATAGTTTGGATGAATTGAAGATTTCACCCATTGAACGACGTCTCTTTGACGTCATGCTGCTCTCCTTGACGATGAACGGCTATCTTCAACGCTATCACATCGGTATGGCACAATCTGAAGATACAGAAGCAATCAACGCCATGATGGAGGATCAAAACCTGCCCATGCGTCTCATCGATTCCTTTGCATTCCTCGTACTCGAGCATGACCTTGGCCTCTCAGGTGTTGTCGAATGGTACCAACAACATGACCCCCGCTCTCCATGGGCTCCACTTACACGTGCTGCACTTTTCGCATCCAACGGTGATGAACTCAATTCAGCGAGGGAGTACACGCGAGCAGCCGAGTTGTTCAGTGCACAGCGCCACAGTACAAAGCGAAGTGTTCAGTCGGGCGAAAGCGATGATGACGACTCTGCTATCGCCTTGCCTTTGGCTCTTTACCGCAAGGCCCTCATTCACTATGCTCACGCCCAACAATACTCGGAAGCCGTATCGCTCATGCAGAAAGTCCCTGCACTGAAAACAGCCATCACCGAGCGCTTCAAACTCTATCTCAATGTGTGCCACACGGCCTCCAAGGATACCGATGCCGCAACACGACTTGTTCGTTCCCATGTTCAAATGCGAAAAACCTACACCGAGGAAGACGTTGAAGGAAATTTAATCGAAAAATCACGTACGGTCTACAACGAAGAAGAATTGGACTTGTTGAGAAATTACCCCTATGAGAAATCCCACGTCCTACCGGCCGAGCCCTTCCTCGGGCGCGTCACGGCTGCCTCCACCCGCATCAGCAGGGACCTTCGCCGTTCAAGAAGCCAAATTGAACAGCAATTCAGGCAAATCATGCAAAGCTCCTCACCGACCATGAACGAGATCTACGAACTCGCAAAAGGAGTAGCAGAGGAAGGCGCGTTTGAGGGGCTGATGTACCTTGAACGAGCACAAAACTCAACCAAGTTTTCCGCTTCAGACCGTCGCAGACTTGCAGGTGTCGAACAATCACTCTTTTCCCAATACAAAGACAACATTACGACCGCAAAGCGTCGCTTCCTTCGCAATCTCTCGCTTGCACCCTTGGTCATCGTCGATACCAACATTCTCGTCGATGCGTTGGTTGAACGCGTTTACCAACACATGAAACTGGTCTTTGAAACCAATCTCGATATTCTCGGCTCCAATCGCTTCCATCACATCCTCCTCCACCATGCAAAAGAAAAGCACCTTCTTCTCATGATTCCTGACGACGTTCGGGGCGAATTGAAGCAATTTGCGAAGGACAACCGATTGATTCACCGCTTCCAAGGCGCTATGATCGACGCTGAAACGCTCAAGAAGACAATGGGCGAAGATGTCATGTTGTCGCTGGTTGATGAGGTCCTCTCCCAGTACAGTACCTGGATGCCCACTTCAGAAATGCTCTCCGAACTCCCCACGTCCTCTGAACAACTCGATACCTTCCTTAAGCACCATGCCGATGTATTTGCCGACCTCACTTCCCTGAAGCAAATGCGAGGTATCACCTACCGAACCACCATCGATAACAAGGAGATCTATCCTGAGGAAACTGATTTGGACATCTACCGACTTGCAATGCATTTGGCTTCACAACCGCTGCCCGACATTGGATCGGTGCTCGTGGCAACAATGGACGGAGATTTCACCCTTCTCGACCGAGCCATCGAAGAAAAATTCGGGTTCAGTGTCACCAAGAACCATCGTACGCTCAAGCCTTGGCTCAAGCATTGAAACAGGTTAACTGCTCACATATGCTGAATCATTGCATCGCCAAAGGCGCTGCATGAAAGCAATGTTGCATCGTCCATCAGACGCTCAAAGTCGTAGGTGACCGTCTTGTTCGAGATGGCGCCTTCCATGCCTTTGACGATGAGGTCTGCAGCCTCAGTCCACCCCATGTGTCGCATCATCATCTCTGCAGAGAGGATGAGTGAACCGGGGTTGACTTTGTTTTGTCCGGCGTACTTTGGTGCCGTGCCGTGGGTTGCTTCGAAGATTGAAATGCCGGTGTCATAGTTGATGTTGGCACCAGGTGCGATACCGATTCCACCAACCTGAGCTGCAAGAGCGTCGGAAATGTAGTCGCCGTTGAGGTTCATGGTCGTCAGGACGCTGTATTCGGCAGGGCGGGTAATGATTTGTTGGAGCATGGCATCAGCGATGACGTCCTTGATGAGGATGGTGTTTCCACTGAGGGGATTGGTCATGGTGCACCAAGGCCCTCCGTCAAGTTCCGTTGCCCCAAACTCTTCCTTTGCCAGAGCGTAGCCCCAGTCTCGGAAACCACCTTCGGTGAATTTCATGATGTTGCCTTTGTGGACGATGGTGACGCTTGGTTTGTCATTGTCAATGGCGTATTGAATCGCTGCACGAACGATACGAGCGGTGCCTTCGCTGGAGATGGGTTTGATGCCGATTCCGGATGTATTTGGAAAGCGAATTTTGTCAACGCCCATTTCGTTTTGGAGGAAATCAATGACTTTCTTGACATCCTCGCTGCCAGATTCCCATTCGATGCCAGCATAAACGTCTTCACTGTTTTCACGGAAGATGATCATGTCAACGTCGCCAGGAGCCTTGACTGGCGAGGGGGTTCCGTCGTACCAACGAACGGGTCGAACACAGGCATAGAGGTCGAGTTTTTGGCGTAGTGCAACGTTGAGTGAACGGATACCTCCACCAACGGGAGTGGTCAAAGGTCCTTTGATTGAGACGAGGCCCGATTTCATAGCGTCCAGGGTTGCCTGAGGCAACCATTCGCCGGTGGCATTGAACGCTTTTTCTCCAGCGAGAACTTCGTTCCATTGAATTTCCTTTTCGCCGGCATAGGCTTTCTCCACAGAAGCGTTGACCACTTTCATCATGACCGGTGTGATGTCAACACCGATTCCATCACCCTCAATGTAGTGAATCATTGGGTCGTTGGGAATGTTGAGTTGTCCATTTTCCATTGTAACGGGTGTGCCTGCCATGTGTCTCGTTTAAGGCGACATGGGTCCACTTCAAGAATGAACCGCTCCTCGCCTGTCTATGCAGGGCCGTGTAGAATGGACCGGAGGACACGACATGACGTGTACCAACGCAGCAGGTCAATCGATTGACATTAATTTTGAGGACGGGCCAAGTCCAATGCAACTGGCACTCCAAATGGTCGGGGCCTGTTCCCTTGCGGACGTGGTGGTAGGACTCAAAGACCGTTCTTTCACCAAAGCATGGGTTGAGTTGGATTCAACACGTGCCACTACCGCACCACGAGTTTTCAAGACCATTACCATGGTTTACCATGTGGTTGGAGATGTACCACTGAAATTGTTGGAGCGCATCGTCTCCAAGAGTCATGAGAAGTATTGCAGCGTTTCGCATTCGATGGACTCGTCCATCGTATTTGACTGGCGTATTGAACTTAACACTTCAGAGGCTTGAAGGAAGCCCTTGCTGAGAGAGTGCGTCGGTCAGGGCCTTGCACAGGGAGTCGTAGACCGGTTTCCATCGTGCATGGAGGCCCTTTGGTGGATTCAGCGGTTTCCATTGGTCTTCTACTGCGACAACAGTGGCAAAGGGTTTGATGTGTTCGCCGCCCATGTCGATGATGAGCGAAAGGTGGTAGGCGTCGCGGTCTTTGTGGACTCGCATCGATTTCATGTCCGCCGTGTGATTTGGCAAGACCTTTTGCAGCAATTCGTGATTAAACAAGTCACGTGCGAGGGTGGCGAGAAGTTCTTCGACGGGGACTGCAGATGCTTCCATTTGGCCGAAGGTGAGGCCTTCTTGCTCTTCGTCGTCCATGAAGGCTGCAAGAGGGTCATACAGGTTCATGGCTGCTGGGGATGATTCAGCGACAACATCCTCACCAACAGGGGTGTTCAAACCGAGCGCAGCGTAGATGTCCATGTCATCGTCGTCTTCAACTTCTGGAAGTTCAAATTCA
>Ga0222715_10004596_pt1 | contig 11934 bp, 7 predicted proteins | sample C33_9DmetaG_FD_165056 | JGI IMG/M metagenome (GOLD analysis project Ga0222715, IMG submission 165056) | Estuarine water microbial communities from San Francisco Bay, California, United States - C33_9D | ecosystem: Environmental > Aquatic > Marine > Unclassified | place: USA: California...
TACATGCCAGCTTGAGTAAAAGAATCAACTTTCATTACCTTAGTAACTGATATAATATAATCAGGAACTTTGATACCTATCTGACCGTTTTCTGTAACAGTTATATTTTGATCTTCTAATAATACTTGTTCTTCTTTAAAGTACTTGTTAAAACCGTCTTGTTGACTTACTAAAGTTTGTGTGTAAGATAATGTGTTTAATACACCTAAATCATAATCTAGATCTGAGTCAATTAATCTATAACCATTACCATCTGAATCTAAAACATGAGTTCCATTATTTTCTACTACACTGTAAGAATATACTGCTTGCTCTGAATCATGTTTAATATAAATTCGGTTACCTTGAATATTATCTTTCTTTAGCATTACTCTATCACCTACACGGTAATCAAGTAACTTATCTGAATCAAAAAACTCTGCGGTTAAATCTTGATGAATTCTTTTATTACGATTAATTAAATTTGTATCTACTTTAATCGTTCTGTAAGATCTTTGAGCTCCATCATAGTGGTAATAATGAAAAAATTGTACAGCTTCATCTATACAATCTTCTAATTGCACGTCAGCAATCTCTACGTTAATAACTGGTGCACCCAGTCTACGTAAAATCCAATCCGCTAACTCTTGTTTACTGTATGGTAGTGGCATCGTGCTCCACAATCTCCGTTTCAGTATTTATTGTAAGAACATCTTTTACACCTGAAGGAACTATCTTAGGGCTTGATACATGTTCTGGGAAGCCCATAGACATTGCAGCGTCATCAGGATCCTTTATTAATGATTGTTCCATCTCTTGCATAATTTCTCTATCAATACGAGCAATATCTTCTTCTGTTTGACCAAGAATAACCTTACGAACATATTCAATAGAGAAATATTTACCTACATATTCAGATGCATCTCTTAATACACTAAGTTGATCATTTAATAGTTCGACTTGTTTAAGTTGATCAAAGTGCATATCTTTTAGATAATCATAAGAGATATACTGTCTCATCTCTTCAAATTCTTTTTGAGTACAAACTCCTTTAAGAACTAATTGAACTCTAAGAACCTCATTAAAGATTTCAGCAAATTGTTTTCTTAATCTCTTAATAAACTTTGAAAACTTTATTTCGTCTCTAGAGATGTCTGATGCTCTTCCAAGTTGGAAGTTGTTGTCTTGATTGATTCTTGAGATTGGGACATTGAGTGATTGATATAATTTTTCCTTGAAGTAATTGACATCATCAAGATCTCCAAGATTTGATCCTCCAGGTAATGTTGAAATTTCCGTACCACGTGAACCTTCTCTACGAGGGAGCCAGAAGTCTTCAAGGAGTGACATAAACTTTCTAGAGTCACGAATTTCTCCTGTGTTAGGGTTATAGTCGATTTTATTTCTATATCTATTCATCATATCTCTAAGATATGTTTCAGCTTTAATTTTAGGTAATGTACCTACATCAACATAAAAGATTCTTCTTTCAGGTGCTCTTGCAATACGATAAACGATAAGAGCGTCTTCCATAGAACGTAAATTGTTAAAAGGTTTAATTGCTTTATCTAAGTAACCTACTATTTGACCTTTATTTCTATCTACCATACCAGAAGGACAAAACACTACAGAGTCTTTAGATAATTTAACACTACTGTTACTATTACCACCATCTGGTGAATACTCAAAATACTCTTCTATTTTAGTTAAAATAGGTACTCCAGTTCTAGGATCTTTATCGTAAAAAGGTTTTATATGTCTTTTTACTTTAAGCGCATCGATAGGTCTTAATTCTCTTATACCATCTTTAGGTGAGTTAGGATCTATAATGACTTGATAATGAATGCGTCCATCTACATACCATTGTCTAAAAATATCATATGAACGTCTTTGAAATTTTAATAGATGTAAAGAAGTTTTAAACTCTTCTCTAATTACTTCTTTTATTCTATCGTCTATATTAAGAAGATCTAATCTAATCGAAACAGAAGGTCTCTCATGTTCTGTAATAAATGCTTCATTTACAATATCATCAATAGCTGCATCAGCTTCAGGGTAGAAAGAAATATCTCTATATTGAGCTATTAACGCATGTTCGTTTCTAGCTTTGCTGTATTGCTCATAAGTATAACCAATACGACCACCAACAGGAAGATCAGTTCCATCATCCATTGGTTGAGGAATGGGAGATGGAACCGGTTTATCATTTTTATTTTGAACTAATTCAAACCCGAATAGTTCTTCTTTTTGAATAGCCATAAGGACTCCTCATTATGTAATGAAGAGTTATTGTGTTACAGGTACGGTATCAATATCCGCAGAAGTTCTACCTGTTGTAGGTACGCTAGTAGTATTAGCTTCCCACCACTGGTATGCAAATGTAACAGCAAACTCTTCAATAGTATCTGTACTATCGTAGGAAACATCAATTGTATCTACAACAGTCGGCCATGCACCAACAATAACATATCTTTTAATAACTGCACCGGTACGACTAAGTTGTTCAATTTCCATATTAGCCGTATATGAGTCAAATGAAGAAGCATTTACTCCTCTTCCTGATACGTTGGTAGCTGCACCGTTGATCGCGTCTTGCCATCTTTCGAAGGCGTTTCTTACAGCAAAGTTGTTATCATTTACAACTTGCACCGTCCAAGCATCAAAAATAGTATCACCTGATACTTTTAATTGTCTACCTCTAAACGGTACAATTACTTCACCAATAGTTCTAGCTGGCATAGCTGCAGTCTTAATCATAAATGAGCTAAGAGCTTCTGTTTCTCCTGCACCAAACGATGTGTTTGCTAATCCTTGAATATCAGCGTTTGGCCAATTACAGTTAACTCTAAATAGGTTAGCTCTTGCACCCCCACCAGCTAAGGCTGTTTTAAAATCATCAATACGAACTGTCATGTTATGCTCCTGCTACCTCACTAAATGATACTCCAGATCTCACAGCAATAAAGTTCAAAGTAATGAAGTTAATTGAGCGAGCTGGTTTGATATAGATGTCAGCAACAAATCTATTTCCATCAATAACTTGTCCAGTATTGTTTGATGTATCACAAACTACTTTAAAGTCTGTCAAACCTCTTCTAGCTTGAATTTCAGCTAAGAAAGGTTCAACTGCATTGACAAATGTTCTTCTTGTAAGATCGTCGTTAAATTCAAACAACTGAAACTTAGCAGCTGTTGCAATTGCTTTTTCAAGTACAATAAACAATCTGCGAACATTAATTCTATCAAATGCTGATGGACGAGATAATGCAGTCTTGTCTCCATAAAGTAAAGTACCTTGGCCACGGAATGTAACTACAGGGTTAACTCTATTAGGATACAACTGATCTCTATCTGTTTGATTGGGGTTAAATGATAACTTAACAACATTGTTAATGAATCCTCTATTTAAACCTGCAGGAGAGAACCATGCATCGTTTGTAAACTCTGCTCTAGCTGTTAAACCTGCTGTGTCAGGGTTGAGAGGAATCCAGAAATACTCATCATTATATCTATCATATTGTCTCTTATAACCTGAGTCAAATACTGCATATGAAGATGAGTTAAAATCTGAGTAGTAATTAATCACTTTAGTAGCCGTAGGGTTATTAACTGCTGACGAATAGTCAGGAGAGCAGAAAGTAATTGCATCTTTTCTAGTCTCTCCTATTGTTATAACATGTTTACAGACTGTTTTAGATCTTTCTCCAGTAATTAACAAATTAACATCTACTGTCTGATCATCTGATAATAAATTGTATGCTGTAGTGTAATTTGCATCAGATACAGTAGCTCCATCTGTACCACCATCAAGAGAATATTTTCTTACTCCGGTTAACGAAGCGTTAGTAGAAAGATAATTAAATCTACTGTTACCAGTTAAAGATGTTAGAGAAGAACCAATTGTTTTAAAACCGGTAATAGTACCACTTTGAGCTGCTGTTTCTTCATTTAACATATAAACCCATTGTGATTGATCATTAATTATATCTACATAATAATTAGGTCCACCATCTGCTGTTTTTGCATTTTTAGCTTTTGAGACATAACCATATGTTTCTAATACTTCGTTTGCATTACCTGTTATTAAAGTATTAGTTGTGTAGATAATTATATGCATTTCATCTTGAGGTGTAGTTGTATATGCACTACCCCATGTACTAGTTGATGGTAATGTGTTAAATAAATCTGCTCCTTTTACAGAACCAAACAAAACAGTGTTTTTAAAATCTGAATCTGCTATAGAAGCATCTATCATTACAATACCAATACTATTACCAAGAGCGCCTGGGTATCTAGCATAAACAGAACCATTAACTAAAGTGCTACTCTCTACTAAGAAATCATCAAGGTTATTAAGTTGAGCTGAAGTTAATGTGTCTGCATCAGCTTCTGCGGCTGTGTTAGCAAAGAATGTAATCGTTACACCATTAATTGTTTGTGCTGTCGGTAAAGTAATACCGTTAGATGAGTAAGTTACTGTAGGATCTACTATACCTGCTACAGCATCTGAATCAATAGTAACAGTACTTACACCTGCTGTAACTAAAGCTTCTCTAAAAGAATCAGCAATAGAACCTAAATCTAATACATCTGCTGTAAATGTAACAGTAGTTGAACCATTGTATGCTACAGCATTACTTGAAGTAAATACTGTAGAAGAAGGTGTACCTGTAAATACCGCTGATATAGTAGTAGCTGATCCTACTACAGGTTCTGATGCCGCGTTTCTTGCACCATCTGAAATCGCTCTAACAACTTGAAGATTGTTTGCATAACCTAAGAAATTTGCTGCTGCATACCAATCATCTCTTGTGCTTGAAGCGTCGTTTGTTGAAACTTTAGGGTATCCAAATTTAGCAATAAGATCTTTTTCAGAAGAAACCGTTGTTACATCTAACGCTGGCCCCCATTCAAATTTACCAGCAAAACCACCAATAGATGTTGCCACCGATGGAATAATGTTAGTAAGATCTTTCTCAACAATTTGTACACCTGGGCTAACTAAAAATGCCATTGTGAACTCCTATAATAACTCTTTCTTTATTTATTTTTTCTCATTATTGTGTAACAACGATACGACCGTTATCCACTGATGATTCAACGACAGCGTCAAATGTCATGTCTTCAAACCCTGATTTAAATCTAAAATGAATAGTGTCGTCACCATCCAATGCTGAATCATAATCTATATTAAATCTGTCAAAATAATTCATAGCTACTGAATCATTATTAACAGTATAAGCAATTGTTCTTAGAATTGAAGTAAAATTAGATCCAGATGCAATAGTAAAAGTTCTTCTTATTATTTCTCCACCACCTAAACTATAAACATACCAACTAATTTTTGTGTCATTAGATAATGTTGATCCTGATTGTGTATACTCTACGGTATTTAAATCAGAATCTGTTAAAGCTACAGCTGCTTTTGTAACTCCTACACCTAATAAAGCTTCTAAAGCAGCTATTCTAATTAAGTGAGAACCGGTTTCTGCTTTTATAGCGTTTGCAAGTATATCACTATCTGCAAGATTTATTCTATTCAAATCAATCGTCCTAACAACTCTATCTGAATCATAATAATCAGAATCTTCTAATGCTGTAAGTCTATTCTTTGCGACTACAATTTCGTTTCTAGTCCATAATCTATCTGAATCTACATTAAATTCTAATACTGCTAATCTTGTTTCTAAATCTTGAACTTTTAACTCGTCAGAATCTAATCTTGCCTGTATGTCGTCAATTTCTTCTTTAGTGACTCCAATAGCAAGAAGTTTAGCTCTCAAATCAGAATCATCTGAATCATGTCTTGCAGTTAAGGTTGCTAAATCTTCTTCTACTTGAATAACTCTTTCTAATAATCTTCCATCAGAATCTAGCTGACCAACTACTTGAGAAATTCTAGCAGCATCTGAGTCAACATCTCTTCTTAATTCACTAATAGCTAACATATCACTATCTAGTCTATTGATAATATCAAATGTGAATGATTGATCTGAGTCTAGTGATAGTTCTAAATTATCTATCTTTTCTTGAAGAGCTTGAATTTTTATACTATCAGAATCTGCATCTAATCTTAAACTATTAACCTCATTACGTAAATCAGATACAATTTTAAGATCTGAATCAGTAAACAGTGAATGTTCTCTAACCATATTCTCAACTCGTTCAGAATCAAGTCCGGACACTGCTGCTATTTTTTCTTCTATTAAAGCGACAATATAATCAGAGTCAATATTGACTCTAAATACACCTTCAAAATCACTATTCTCATTAAAATCAACAATAATACCTGTGCCGGATTCGACACGTATTGCCATAGGATAGAAATCGGAATCAAAATTATATGCCATGTATTAACACTCAACTATTGCTGTATTATTTATATATTTTTGATTAAGCATTTTATTTGCTTTTATTCTACCCGTCATAAATTTCTGTTGTTTTATAATTGTCATGATGAAACATTGATGTACCGTCTCTAGAGAACACTATTGGTTGTGAATTGTATGAGGTAGCCCAAGCAGCACCTCTATAAGCTAAATCTACATTAGGTGATAGCAAATTAAACGAAGTACCATCACTTTTATACAAAGTGCTAATACTGTTTGTCGTGTTTGTTGTACTTACCCTACCTTTGTGAAGCCAATAGTATTTTCCATCAGGACTTATAGTTCCGAATATCCACCTTAATCCTCCTGACAATCCAGACGGGGACTCTGGCGAAATAATTTTTTGATCATAAGTTGTTCTATTCGTCCAAGATGCTCCGTTTCTATACCAAACATAATGACCACCATCAGCGCCTGCTTCTTGAAATCCAATTCCAATTATAACGGATGCATCTTTTGCCATTTGAATATGATACAATCCACCATAATTTGAAGTGTTACCAGTATGTAATGTTGCGGTAAGTGACCAAGTAGTATTAGATCTTTCGAAAATATAAATTCTTCCATAATTATTTCCGGCGCTATTGCTCGCTGGTTCGGTTATTGCTACAAGATTACCAGCTTCGTTCATTTCAAAATCAGAAGAAAAATTGCCCTGGGTAACAGGACTAGGGCTAGTTATAACTTGTTCTAAACTAAAACTTGTACCTGATCTTGTGTAAATATGCGCTTGACCTTGGTTACTGTTATAGTAGGGTTCTTGTAATATTATTCTATCCATATTACCGTCATGCGCAAATCCTTTACCCTGCCCTATCCAATTTGGTGTTAAAACATGCGACGGCGCTGACCAAGTGGTACCAGTTCTGGTTGAAATGTATCCTTGGTAACCGAGGTTGCCCCCGCCGTTGAATATAAGAGCAACATCTCCATTATTGTTTATACCAACAAATTTGCCAAAATAACTATAGTTGTTCATTCCAACCGATTGGCCAGTTACCTGTGTAATTAAAGAAAGAGTGTTACCCACACGTCTAAATATACCGTATTGACCTTGAGCAGACTGACTAGGTTGGTAATGATCCCCTAATATATAATACTCACCGGTATAATCAACCGCAGCATTACCATAACCCATAACTGCTGGACCTTGATATGAAGTTGTAGAAAAACCAAGTGTAGGTAGATATCCGCTTGCAGTTGCAGCGCGGCTCGCAAAATCAATCGAGTCGTAATTAGGACCAAAATACAAAGTAAATGTTGAGACAACAGATGCTTGATTGGTACCATCTGTAGCTATAAAGGTTAAAGTACCTGTACCTGGTATAGCTGTACCACCTTCACTATCTAATGGTGTAATAATAAACCTTGTACCGTCTGTACCTTCGCTATCAGTAGTAATAGTAGCAATTAGATTAAAATCACTATCTGCAGTAACTGTGTAAGAAGGTACGGTACCATCACTATCAGTAGCTAATATAGTGATTATTGTAGATACCCCAGTAGAGGACAATGTGTAGTCACTGTTAGGTTGCTCAGTCCAGTATGGTGTTTGATTAATTAATGCAATGTTATACCACCCGACAGAGTTGCTAATATAAAGTCTACCTGTAGAAGTAATAAAAGCTTGATTACCAGCTGTAAGTCCTGTAGTTGGTAATTCTGCTGCAGTGGTGTATACAGCCATAGAAGCATTTTCACCTACAATTGAAACGACTTGATCAGAATCAAAAGTTGTTACAACATTATTTCTAACTAAACCAGCTCTTCCAACAAGTTTTGCAATACCGTGTGCTTTAGATCTTTTTGCCATATTGTATATATTTCCTTTTAATTATTCTCTAATACCTCTACTCTAGCAGTTAAAGCTTCGTTTAGTGTTTTTAATTCTTTTATACTGTTTAACATTACCCAGAACAATTCATCTTTGTTAACAGTCTTAATTCCATTTTCACGTGTTGTTACAGAGTCGGGAAGTAACGTCTCAAGATCTTGTGCCATGATACCAACGACTGTCTTAGTGGTATCTAGACCTTCATGTACACTTCCATCACTATCTGCAAGTTCAGGATGTGCAGTAGCAATATCAGAATCTGATAAGTAATTATAAGTCTTTACATTTACTTGATCTAGAATAGTTAGACCAGTTGTGTAGTTTGTGATGTTTGTTTTGATGCGTTCATCTGATGTAGTATTAAACGAGGAAGAATTAGGTTCATTATATATGCCGGAACCACCTCCTAGAAAAAAAGTATAGTTGCCTTTACTTGTTAGTCCGTAACCAATAACAAATTGTCTATAAGCATTACCAACAGTAGGGTTTAAAGTTTTTCCAATAAAAATATTGTCTCCATTAAATCCGGTAAGTGCAGTAGTGAGACCCATGCTATGGCCAATAATAACATTACCAGCCTGTTTAACTATACCTGCATCATGGCCTATCATAACGTTATCATTGGCCGTTGTTATGTTTTGTCCAATGCCGTTTCCAATTGCAAGATTGCGGGCACCAGTATTAGTCGATGGACTGCCGCCAGCAGCGCCAAACATAGTGTTCGCACCAAGTCCTACATTATTATCGCCGCCCATACGATAACCAGATCTATAACCAAGATAAACATTATATTGATCGTTAGCACTTGTTATTTCTTTACCAGCTTCAAAACCAATTTTTATATTACCAATACCACCAGTTGATGTGGTATCTGATGTGGAATGTGCTGCGCCAGAGACAACAGTGTAATCGCCACCACCACTTGCATTTTCACCAATAATGGATACAACTTGATCAGAATCAAAAGTTGAGGTTACAGTATTTCTAACTGTATCATCTACTCTAAGTAATCTTGCTAATCTTCTATTAAATGATCTTGCCATGTTATATTTATTTCCTTAAAAATTATCCGTCAAATTTAGCTGTTGGTGGTGTAAAGCTACTTGTGTATCTTGCAAAACCTTTTGTAACTCTAAAATCTTGAATGTAACTTTCGGTAATAGGATTAGCTCCATCATATGATGCCGCACCAATTGATTTAATAGCATTTTTGTTACCTACCTCTCCAGAATAGGTAACACTACCTGTTGACGTTCCATTTCTATACATAGTAACAGTAGAACCATTTCTAACTAATGCATAATGATACCACTGACCTGTACTTGCTGCCGATGATTCTGTAAATGTTGCAGATGTAGTATTCATATAAACAATATATTTATTTTCACCGCTGGCTGTTTGTATAAGCAAATTAGAAGCAGAAGTATAATTGTCATCATAAATAGTACCATAATTGCTTTGATTGCTAGCCCAATATTGCCACCATTCAACAGTAAAATCCTTATTATAAAAAGCAAAATTATTTGGTACATCATTAGTAGCAATTCCTGTGCCACTAAATCTTAGATAGTCACCAGTACCATCAAAGTATACTGCAGACGATGTTGAAAATTTTCTTTGAGTATTACTAGCTGTTACATTACCAATTTTGTAAATACCGGTATCTCCAGTTTGTGCACCTGTACCAATAAATGGTGGATCAACTACCGCTGCAGTCCAAATGTTATTAGTATTCTGGCACGTAAGCAACATTGTGTTTGAATCAGAAACAAATCTTTCAGTTGGTGGAGTAAAATCAGTAGTGTATCTTAAAACTTTAGATATTCTAAAATCTGCTAGAGCACCTCCGTATTGCCCTAATGATTCGTCTCCTCGAGTGGTGTATTGTCTTGCTCCAATAGTATTTTGAGAGCTGTGGTAATTGTATGAAGCAGTATCAGCAATTGTATATGTGTTTGTTAATTTACCATTTATAAAAGCTTTTCCTGTTGTACCTGAGAAAGTAAAAGCAGTATGCATCCACTCACCGATAGCATAATCATCTCCAATTCCAGCTACACCTTGGACGCTATTCATACTTAAATCAATTCCACCGGTATTTGTTCTTATGTAGAAACCTGGTGTTTGACCACCCACTCTATTATCAAAAACATAACCATCATAAGAAGTTTCTTTATATATCCAAAATTCAACAGTAAAGTCGCTACCATAACTTGAAGTTATTTCACCATTATCTACTGATAAGTAGGAATTTGTACCTGCAAAATTAACTGATCCACTATGATCAGCTACTGTGTATGGAGCCTCATTATCATAAGGTGATGTTCTAGACATACGAAATTTACTTTGACCGGCTGCTCCTGGCGAATATGGCACATGTACAAAAACATCTAGCGCATTACCTGAGACATCTTTAACGTAAGGTTCTCCATTAAATAATAAAAGAGAGGTGCCACTAATAGCTGTTAGTTTTTCTGTAGCAGGTGTAAAGTTAGAAGTGTATACAGCAGTACCTTTAACTACTCTAAAATCACTAAGATAGCCATCACCGATATCACCTAAGTTACTATAGGCATGAATATATGCGTATGATGCAACAGAATAGCTTGTACTATCTGACCATGATCCAACACTAGTACCATCAACATACACTGTTGTAGTGCCACTGTTTCGTACTGCTGCAACATGTGTCCATTTATTAAATTTGCCGGCAAACGAAGAAGTTATTCTAGCAGTGCCACCAGTTTTCCATAGAATGTTACTATTCTGAACATAAAATATATCATCTGCAGTATTGCTTTCTACCCAATCGTAAATAGAAAAGCTGGGGCTAGAATTGTTGGTGTTGTCGATCCAAATCCATGTTTCAATTGTAAAATCACCTGTTCCAAATGTTAAGACACTTGATGTATCTGGTACTCTTACATATGTTGTATTGTTTAAATCGATGGAGACATCATCAAAATATGCACTGTATCCACCTGGGTGATATGGGCCCCATGCAGATGAAATTATACTATTATTTTCTCCAACAGTAGAAGTGTTATTTGTTGATGCATCTACTTGGCTATTAGTAGCACTAGTATCTGCTTGTAATAAAAATGTAGTATATGATGAGTTTTCGACTGTAGTTGAAAACGTTACACTAAAAGTAGAAACTACAGATGCTTGATTAATTCCATCAGTAGCAACAAAAGTTACAGTACCGGTTCCATTTATAGCTGTACCGTTTTCACTATCAATAGGTGTAACTATAAATCTAGTACCGTCTGCGCCTTCACTATCGGTGGTAATAGTAGCAATTAGGTTGAAGTCGCTGTCTGCTGTAGCTGTATATGTTGGAGCGGTACTATCACTATCACTAGCTAATATAGTGATTACCGTTGAAAGACCTGTCGTAGACAATGTGTAAGAACCATCTGGTTGTTCGATCCAGTATGGTGCTTGATTAATTAATGCAACATTATACCAGCCAGATCCATTACTAATATACAGTCTTCCTGTAGAGGCAACAAAAGCTTGATTACCAACTGTTAATCCTGTAGTTGGTAATTCTGCTGCAGTGGTGTATGTCTGAACCCCGACACCTTCTTCTAAATCTATTGTTCTTCTTATACTAGATAATGTTGTCATATTAATTCTCTATTAGTATCCAACCTCTAGATGCGTTATAGTATACTAAACCGATACCAGATGCATTAAGGTTAATAGTTAAATCTGAAGCGGATCCCA
>Ga0222715_10004601_pt1 | contig 11924 bp, 12 predicted proteins | sample C33_9DmetaG_FD_165056 | JGI IMG/M metagenome (GOLD analysis project Ga0222715, IMG submission 165056) | Estuarine water microbial communities from San Francisco Bay, California, United States - C33_9D | ecosystem: Environmental > Aquatic > Marine > Unclassified | place: USA: California...
AAAGTTCATTCCGGGCTACAACCTTCACCCTATGAAACTCGCGGCATTCGCACTTTATAACAGGAGCAGAAAATGGTCTGGCCCTTTACAACAAAGCCGACGGCAACAAAGTCTGCTTCTTACTCTTTAGATTCACCAGCGTTGATGAACATGATCATGCGCGGAGAGACACCTAGTCTTAACTCAGTTGGCCCTGAAACCGCAATGCGTCTTTCAACCGTATATGCTTGCGTAAAAATTCTCTCTGAGACTGTAAGTACTCTACCCTGCCACTTATTTAAGCTATCAGAAGACCGCTCTACAAAGTCACATCTGTGGTCTGACGTTATGCACACGCTTGTGCATCGATCACCTAACGATTGGCAGACTGCTCAAGAGTTTTGGCAACAGCAAATGGTTAATCTTTGCTTACGCGGTAACAGTTATAGCTATATCGTTAGAGCAGGTAGTAGTGGCCGTATCGTTGCTATACATCCTTTGCCAGTAGATGCAGTAAGTGTAAATGTCTACGCTCAAAACAGGATTGAATATTCTGTCGCATTAGGTGAAAAAGGCGAAACTCGATCAGAAGTATTTCAGCCTGAAGAAATTCTGCATTTTAAAACAATGAGCATGGACGGCATTAGAGGTGTTAGTCCAATTAGCTATCAAGGCCACTTATTAGGTGGGTCTATTGAAGCTCGTGACCACGCAAACAATGTATTTGCTAATGGCAGTACACCGCGTGGGGTTTTGATGGTAGACGGCACTCTTAGTGACGAAGCTTACAGTAACCTTAAAGATTCTTGGTCAAGCTCACACTCCGGCACTCAGAACGCAAATAAAGTTGCGTTGCTTGAGGCTGGTGTCAAATTTGAGCCAATCTCAATGTCCCCAGGTGATGTTCAGTTAATTGAAACGCGCCGTATGTCTCGAGAAGAGATATGTGGAATCTTTAGAGTTCCCCCACACATGGTTGCTGATTTATCTCGTGCTACTTTTAGTAACATTTCTGAACAAAGCATGGATTTTTATCGGTCAGCTATTAGCCCTTACCTCAAGACATTTGAGTCTCGGATGAACTACACCTTTTTAGGTGATAGCACTAGAGAGTTTAAGTTTGACGTTAGTGAGCTAATTCGAGGTGATTTTGCAGGTGAAGTAGATGCCTACAAAAAGCTTCTTGAGATCGGAGTTATGTCACCAAATGAAGTTCGTGGTCGTCTCGACATGAACCCTCGAGAAGGTGGCGATGACTTTGTCTCTGACTCTAACAACCTAACTTTTGGCCAAGACGAAGAGCAATCACCGTCCCCAGCAGAGCCAGAGCCATCAGAAGAAACGGAAGAAGTAATAAGCGAGGATTACAATGAATAAAGTATTTCACCTTGAGGGTGTAAAAATCTATGACACAGAAGACGATGAGAGAAAGTTTACTGGGTACGCAAGTACGTTTGGTAACTTAGATCGAGTCGGTGATGTTGTTGATTCGGGAGCTTTTCAAAAAAGCTTAGGATTACATAAAGCTGACGGCACTATGCCAGCTATGCTTTTGCATCACGACCTTAAACGTCCAATAGGACGTTGGACGTCTATGACTGAAGACTCAAAGGGCTTGTCTGTAGAAGGAATATTGACTAAAGGTGTTCAGGACGCTGACGAGGCGTATGCCCTTTTAAAGTCAGGTGCTATTGCTTCTATGAGCATTGGATACCGGGTAAAAGATGAAGATTATAACCCTAAGACTAAAGCCAACAACTTGAAAGAGATTGAGTTACATGAAGTCAGTCTCGTAACGATTCCCGCCAACCAATCCGCAACAGTTTCTGCTGTTAAAGATGCCGATGGCGAGTTAAACATTAGAGAACTTGAAATAGTCTTGCGTGATGCTGGCCTGTCTCGAAAAGAAGCTAAAACCGTCTTAGCTGCCGGAGCAAAAGCTTTAATCTCTGATGAAACCCCCGAGTTAGTTGAAGAAGTGAAAAGTGAGCGTGATGCTGAACTCGAAGCTCGACAACTGCGACTCAGAGCGTTGTTGGAAACAATCAACAACATACAATCTTAAACTAAATAGGAAACTCTAATGACAGAGAAAGTACTAGATGACGTTCAAGCTGAAGTCAAAGATGTTGATCTTGATTCTGTTGAAAAGGCAGTTGAAGAACTAGCCGAGCAGAACAAGTCAGTCGTAGCTGAGAACGAGTCACTTAAATCGGAAGCTGAAACAGCTTCAAAAGAACTTGCAGAAGTAAAAGCAAACCTTGAAGAAATTACTGCTAAAAACTCTGCTCCAGCAATTATCACTTCCCAAAAGGAAACAGACCAAATGGAAAGCAAAGCATTATTTAAGACCTTCCTTCAAGAAGGCATGGACGGACTCCGCCAGAAAGGCACAAGTTTAAACATCAGCACAAACGATGAAGGTGGATACGCTCTACCAGAAGAGTTGCGTCAAGAAATCATTAAGCTTGAAAAAGAAGTATCACCTCTTCGTCAGGTGTGTTCAGTAGCGTCTGCTGCTACTACTGATGTTAAGCAGTTAGTTGGTATTGGTGACGCAGCATCTGGCTGGGTTGGTGAGACTACTGCTCGTGCCGCTACTAACTCACCAGAATTAGCACAGCGTACCGCTACGTTTGGTGAAGTTTATGCACGACCACAAGTTTATCAGCACATGCTAGAAGATGCGTTCTTCGGTGTAGAAGATTGGCTAACTGGTGAAGTTGCTCGTCAATTTGCTGAAGCTGAAGGTACTGCCTTCTTGTCTGGCAACGGAACTAACAAGCCAGTTGGTATCTTGAATGGTCTTACTCTAAACGCTGATGGTGCTGCTAATGACACTAACGGTACGTTTGAAGTATTGAACTCTGGAACCAACAACGCTCTAGCTGCTAACGACGCTGGGACTGTTGAGTTTTTGCGCTCTGTTGTACGTTCTGTAAAAACTGGCTACCTCGGTGGCTCGTCTTGGATGATGAACCGCGCTACGCACAACGCTCTTTTAAACCTAAAAGACGGCGACAGCAACTACTACATGCAGCGTGACATTAGCCAAGCTGGATCAACCACTTTGTTTGGATATCCTATAACAATTAACGAAGATATGGCTGACGTTGATGCGGCTGCACACTCTGCCCCAATTATGTTTGGTGATTTTGCTCGTGCATTCCAGATCGTTGATCGTGTCGGTGTTTCTATGCTCCGCGACCCATACACTACCCCTGGTTCAGTTATGTTCTACACTCGTAAGCGTGTAGGTTCAATGGTCATGGATGCTTCTGCATTGAAAGTAGTTGGCGTTACTCACGCTTAATAAGTACAGGTAATAGCTGTATAACTGAAGGAGATCACTATGTCAGACCCAGTAACATATCAAGAAGCAAGATTACATCTGCGCCTGGCTAGTGATCTTGATGCTGATGAAGCTGTTGAGATTGTAAGAATGATTTCGGTAGCTACGGAATATTGTGAGAATTACTGTAACAGGTCATTTACCACAAAAACACGTACTGCCGTTTTTGACGACTTCCCTGTTTCATGGAACCGTAAAAATCTTGGATTACACTTGCCTATGGGCAAGGTCAGCAGCATTACTAGCGTCACTTATTACACAAGTGCATTCGCATCTACTACGTTAAGTTCGTCAAATTATCGACTTGTCGGCGCATCAGACCGAGCGCATCTTTATCCAGCAATGGGTGAAGTGTGGCCTACTGATGTTGCTTGTGAGCCTGAGCATATTGTAGTGACTTACGTTGTAGATGGGACTGCAAGTGTTCCGACTTCTGTTAAACAGGCAATCTTGTTAATCGTTGGAAGTTTGTATGAGTATCGAGAGGATGGCGTTATTGATAACGCTGGCCTTGCTTTGGTGAAAGCTCCAAAAGGTGCTGATGATCTTCTTTCTCCGTATCGCTTGCGAATAGCGTAAGGAGATTATATGAGATCAGGTTCATTACGACACACAGCCACCTTTTATGAGCGTTCTGCTACTCCAGATTCTTTTGGTGCATTGGATCATACGTTTTCTGCTAATTCGCTTACTCGCAAGTGTTCTATTAAGCAAAGAACATTTAGAGAACGAAAAGAAAACGATCAAATGGTTTCCCGGATAGAGTTTGAACTACAGTTTCATTATGTAGCTTCTCTTGAGCTTATTAATCCAGGCGCAGAAATTGAAGTAGCAGGTCGAAGGCTTGAAGTTATAAGTTCTTCTGACCCGGATGGTAAGCGTAAGCGTGTAGTGATTTATGCGGAGGATGTCAGATGATTGATACTTCTCTTCGCACTCTACTACTTGCTGACAACACTATTAGCTCCTTGTTAGCGACTAACGGTGTGTATCCGCAACGCTTGCCACAAGATGTTGAAAAGCCATGTGTAGTTTATCGAATAATGGATGGCGTACCTGAATTAGTAGCTGGAGGGTCTTCGGCCCTTATGAGGTATACAGTTGATTTAACTGTGTATTCCAGCACGTATTCAGGAATGCGAAACATTACTCGAGCTTTAATTGATCGATTACATGGTCTAAGTAACAGCCAATACACCGACATTATTCATCACTGCAAAGTGTATGGAACTTTTAATGATTTTGAAGAAACACTAAACCTATATTCATCAACTATTGATGCAACGATTATCGTAAAGGAGAATTAAAATGGGTGCTATATCCACACCATTCACTGGGCAATCAACCGCCCTTTATGTTTCTGCCTCCACACTAGGACTTGCCAGTGTAGCCGCTGGTACTTTGGTCGGAGAAGTGCAGAACATTGGAGATATTGAGCTAAGTGCTAACGTAATTGAAGTTAGCAAATATGGTTCAGATTATAAATCCAAACTTGTTGGTCAGAAAGACAGCGGTAGTATCGATGTAACTCTTAATTGGGTTCCAGATGCTTCGGCTCAAAGTGAGCATGATCTGTTACAGCAGCACTACAATTCAGGTGCTAAGTTGTACTTTGCTATTGTCTGGAATGAAGGCGCTAACCAAGCTGGTTGTACGTTTGGTGGCTTTGTGACTTCATTTGCAATTTCACAACCGCTTGAAGACGTAGTAACGCTAAATGTTAGCATTGCGATTGATGGCGCTGTTGCAATCGATGACGACGGCACGTTCTAGTAGTTTGAGGCATCCCTTCTGGGGGTGTCTCTTTTTTTTTAATTTTTGGAGGAAACTATGTTACTTAATAAAGATTCAATTTTAGCCGCAGCAGATTTTAAATATGTCGAACACGACGTCCCAGAGTGGGAAGGAACCGTTAGATTAAGAGGCTTGTCAGCCGCAGAGCGTGATGAGTTTGAAGCAACTTTAGGTGTAAGCCAAGACCTAACTAATATGAGAGCAAGGCTAGTTGTTAGTTGTATGGTCGATGAAAACGGTGAACGTATTTTTAAAAACTCAGAAGCCAAAGCGTTAGGTGAGAAAAACGCCACTGTAATTAATAGGTTGTTTGAAGAAGTCAGAAAACTAAGTGGTATGGCTGATGAGGATTTGGGTCTAGCCGAGGGAAACTAAAAGACCCAGTTCGTCGATTTAAGTTTCGTTTAGCACTTGAATTGGGTATGACAGTTAGACAGCTAGAAACACAGATTGAGGTCAGTGAGCTTTATGAGTGGATGGCGTTTTTTGCAATAGAACCCTGGGGTGCTGTGAGAGCAGACTATCGCGCTGGGGTTGTCGCCTCTACTTTAGTTAATGTAAATGGTGGCAAAAAAGGTAAGAAACCAGCCCAAGCTACCGACTTTTTTAACTTGTATCAAAACCACAGTAATCGCAAACAAACAAACGCACAACAGATGAGCATTATGAAACGCATCGCTCGGAGTCAAGATGAAAAAAGACTTTAAAGTAGTACGCAGACGTCACGGCCTATATAACGAATTTGAAGTTAAAGGTCTTGATATGCTGGATAGAGAGTTAGAGCGGATGGGCGAAGAGGTAGCTACAAAGCTTGGTAAGGAAGCTGTAGAGAAAGCACTTAGACCTGTAAGTAATAGAGTCAAATCAAACATAACCTCACAAAACTTTAAAGGTACTGGTGCTTTAATGGAATCGGTCCGAACTACCGTTAATTTATCTAAGAAGCCTCGAGGCATTAAAGGTGATGTCAGGGTTGGTGTTGATCGACGTGGTAGATACAAAAAAAGTGGCCGCCGCAAGCCAGCATACGCTTTACAACTTGAGTATGGAACAACAGACGCAAATCCATTTGGCGCACAGCCGCCAAGACCCTTTATGCGTCCGGCTTTTGATGGCCATGAAAGACGAATGGCGGCAGACGCTCGAAACGCGCTTTATAGCACTATCTTTAAATGGAAACTCAGAGACACTAAATAGGTATAAATCATGGCTACATCGGTATTAAGAACCCTCGCTTTACGTTTACGTCTTAACTCAGCGCAGTTTCAAAAAGACATAGGCAAAGTTGATAAGCGGATGAAGAAATTAAGCGGTTCAATGCGTCGTAGTGCCAACATGTTTAACAGTCAATTGGGTCAACTTGGAGCTACGTTTGCCACTGGTTTTGGACTTGCTGAGTTAACTAACGCTGCTGATACAATGGTTAATTTGCGTAACAAAATGAACGCAACTTACGAAACTTCACAAGAAGTCGCTCAAGGCATGTTAGACATCAAACGTATAGCGAGGGAGTCACGCGCTGACCTAGACGCTGTTGGTACTCTGTACCAGCGTATTTCTGTATCAACAAAAAATATGGGAGCGACTCAAGAAGAAGTAGCGGCAGTTACTCAAGTTGTAAGTAACTCATTCTTAATGTCCGGTACAACTGCCTCAGAGGCAGCTAACTCGGCGCGTCAGTTTGCTCAGGGTTTAGCATCTGGAACACTACGTGGTGATGAATTTAGATCGGTGTCAGAGAACAACGTCGTGTTGACCAAAATGTTAGCCGAAGGTTTGAATTTAACTGTCGGTGAATTACGACTGTTTGCTCAAGAAGGCGGCTTGACGGCTGAAAGAATATTACCAATCCTAACTGGTCAGTTAGAGTTTACTAACGAAGCTATTAAGGATATGAGACTTAACATTTCTCAATCACGTACCTTGTTTAAAAACAGCTTTACTGAAATGGTTGACCGGGTAAACAGCGTTTTCAAAGTGACAGATAAAACAGCGTTAGTTATAAAAGCACTGAGTGACAATATTCATACGGTTACGTTAGCTGCTGCTGCTTTTGCTACTATTTTAATGACTAGAGTTTTGATAGGAATGGCAGCGTGGACTGCAATGACTGTTGCGAACGCCGTAGCTATGACGTTTAGCTTAATACCCGCAATGGTCAGCGTAATGACAGTAATGGGCCATTTTGCAAGCGCAATAATCGGTACGTTTATGGTTAAATATGGTGCAATGATGGCAATGGTTGCGCTTAACCCTTTCACCTTAACGGTCGCGGCTGTTGTTGCACTTGGTGTAGCGTTTGTGGCTTTAGAGCAAAAGTTTAAGTTTGTAGACAAAATGCAAAAAGGTCTTGCTCGTTTTGGAGATTTAGGCGCTGCTATTTTTGATTATTTGAAAATAGGTTTTGCTAGAGCGATTACACAATCAAAACTTTTCTTTGCAAATCTAAGAGATAGATCCGCAGAATTTTTTGCTGCGGTAGGGCTAGATGGTCTTGCCGAAAAAACAAGTAGCGGAGGAAAATCTCAGAAACTTAAAAAAGAGTTAGCAGCCATAGATAAGACCTCGTCAATACTTAGAGCCAGAATACAAAAAGCCGCAGACAACATAAATACTATTACGGTTGATCCAAATAAACCTGGCGCTTTTACCAATATAATTGAATCAGCTACGTCGTCAATTAAAGACCTATTTAAATCAGACACTCCAGAAGAAGGCGGCATGTTTGGCGGCATGGTTGAAGGCTTTAGCGCGGGTGTTGATGGTATTTTAAATAAAATCATGGAGTCTAATCCTACTCTAGCTAAATTTTGGGCAACGCTTAAAGGACAAAACGATCCAGATGTTGCCGCTGCTGAAGGTGGCGCTAGTACGTCGATGGCTGATATGACGTGGTCCGAAAAATGGATAGCTGCTATTGCAAAAATCAAAGACGCCTTTAAATCTATGGGCGCAAGTAGCAAACAGACTGTGAAGGGTATGATTGAGCGATACGATACGTTTGAGGAAGTGCTTAATAAAGGCATCAAGAATCTAAAAAAGAACTCCCACATTCGTAAAGGCATTTTAATGAAGGAAGCTATTATTGAAGGTAAAGCTGCTATTTTGAAAGCGTGGAACTCAGCCCCCTTCCCTGCTAACTTACCTGGCGTTGCGATTACAACTGCCGCAACCGCTATGGCCATCAGAGACATTATGAAGGGTCAAGCGCACGACGGTATGGACTCTTTGCCCTCAACAGGCACGTACATGCTTGAACGTGGTGAGCGTGTAGTAAGCAGTCGAGCTAACCGTGATTTAACTGAGTATTTAGCTCAGAATAAAAATGGTTCATCTTCTAGCGGTCCACAGTCAGTAACACTTCAAGTCAATGGTATAAGCGATCCCGATATGGTCGTTTCTGCTTTAGCATCTCGTCGTGGAGAACTTGAAGCGATGATGCGTTCTATTTCACAAGAAAACACCCGACTCTCGCCGTTTTAAGGAGGCTTCATGATTACCATTCCGTCGTCCATTAGTACTGCTCTTGCTTCTCCAGATTACAGGGTTTCACTCCTAGCTAATCTTCCTGGTACAGGTATGCAAGTAACAGATAATCATAAAGATGTTACATACGGCGGTGTGACGTATTCAGCAACAGACGGATTGTTGCTAAAAACGAGCAACGTAAACAGAACAACAGCCATAGAAACAAACAGTTACAACATTACTTTTGCTGGTGCGGATAAATCTGCATACACGCAATACTACAGCAACGCTCATGTCGGTAAACCTGCCACTTTGTATTTAGCGTTTTTAGACGACGATTACGAATTACTAGATTCAACGTCTGTAATTGAAATGTATACAGGAATAATTGACATTTGGTCGCTAACCGAATCAGGAACTACCTCGGACTTCAGCATAAAGCTTACTAACCATTGGTCTACTTTTGAGCTAGTCAACGGAAGGTTTACAAACTCTTCAAGTCAGGAAGAAGTTTATTCAGGCGACACAATTTTTGAGTTCGCAACGCAAGACAAATTACCGTTAAAGTGGGGGACATAAAATGGTTTGGGGAATAATTGCAGCAATAATTGCGGTAGCAACGTCAGCCGCCTCTTACATGCAAGCTAAAAAAGCTGAAAAGCTTGCGGCAAAACAAGCCGAAGAAATGGCGGCTGTTCAAATATCTGGACACAACAACAACCGCTCTCTTTATACGGTTTACGGAAAAGCCCTTGTGGGATCAACTGTTGTTTGGAAAAAACTATCAGGTAAACGTGTTCAATTACCAGCTACTAATTTCTTAGTAAAATCAGCTGCAAGCGGTAGTGATCTAACTAGCCAAGACAGTGACACACCTAAGCGTTATCTGTATAGAGCAGTTACTTTGTGTAACGGTCCTGTTGAAGATGTAACGGAAGTACTTGTCGATGGTGAAAGTTATCTATCAGCTAGGTTTAAACAAGAGCATAACAGACACTTTGGTACAGCAATTTCTAAAGGTCCAACGACAGGACTTTATTACAACAGGCTAAAAAATTATTCTGCTACAGACTTTGCACAGTGGGATTCTACGAAGCTAGGAAAAGGTGTTGCATATGCAATGGAGCGGCTCTATTTAGATAAAGATAAGCCCGCGTTCCAAGGTGAACCCTCTACACAATATATTGTAAAAGGACGACTACTTTATGATCCAAGACTAGACTCTACTGTTACAGGCGGCAGTGGTAGCCATCGATCAAACAATAGCGCAACTTGGGCATACTCAGATAATCCAGTACTAGCGTTGCTAGACTACGTAACAAACGCAGAGTATGGTCGCGGCTTGGCGCACACGGACATTGATCTAGCCTCCATGATAACGTGCGCTAACGCTTGTGATGTATTGGTAGATATTCCGCCACGACTGGTTAACGAAGTAGACGGTTTCACTGTTTGGATAAACGGTGTAGCCGTATTTCTTGAGGCTGATTTCGTTTTTCCCCAATACAGAGACGGACAAGATTCATCAACAAACAAACAAAAAAGATACCGAATTAACGTCGCTATTGATGGATCAAAAGAGATACTTGATAACATCCAACAAATACTTAACGTGTTTAAAGGTAATCTTATATATGTAAACGGAAAATACAAATGTGTTATGGCTGATGTCGCCAGTTCAGTTTTGTCTATCACAGATGACGACATTATAGGTGGACTGACAATAAGTGACGGTGATCGCTCACAACGCATGAACCGCGCAACAATTAAATTTACAAACGAAAATAAAGATTACAAAGTTGACCAAGTGTCGTGGCCAGAAATAGGAACATCAGAGTACAACGCCTATCTTGCTGAAGATCAAAACGAAAAACTACATCGGACATTTACTATCGACGGCTGTACCGACTATTACCAAGCCGAGGATACCGCTGAGTTTATTGTTAGAGAAGGAAGAAGTGGTCTGACAGTCAGCGGTACATTTGGCTCACGCGCTTTAGCTTTAACACCAGGCGACGTTGTCGCTATCACTTATGATTCTGCAAGTTACTCTAATAAATATTTTAGAGTCCAAACTGTTGCTTTAAATATACAAACTATGAATGTCAATCTCACACTGAGAGAGTATGACTCATCTGTTTACACTTGGAATCCAAATAAAGGCAACGAACCACTAGGCTTTAGCTGGCACGAAGAACCAGTTAACCTTGCTCCTACCTCCCCTAGTATAGGAACAATAACGACAACAAACCATAGCCAAGCTGACGGTACTGCTGTACTGATAATGACCGTTCCATTTACAGGTGTTCCTGAACAAGCTCACCGGGTTGAGGTTAGCGCATCAGTTCAAAGCGAAAATAAGTACACTACAGTAAATGTGTCTGATTTAGAAAATGAAAGTTCAGCAGCGATTTCACTTGCTCGTGGGGGATTAACTTATGATGTGCGTGTCCGTTACATAATCGTTGACGCTAATGGTACTCACTTACCAAGTGCATATGTAAGGACTACACACGCTGTCCCAGCTTTAGCGTCAACTATGGGAACTAACGTAGCGACAGCAATAGCAGACGCAGCTTCAGCACAAGCAGCCGCAGACGGTAAGATTGACAGCTTCTACCAAAACGAACCTCCAAGTTCTGCGAGTGAAGGTGACATTTGGTTTGACACGAACGACGGTAACAAGATTTACACTCGACGTTCAGGTGCTTGGGTTGCAACGCAAGATTCAGCAATTGCAACTGCGTTACAAGACGCTGCGGACGCAGACGCAAAAGCAGATGGTAAAGTAACGACGTTTTACCAAAGTTCAGCGCCAACGGCTGAAGGTACTGGCGACCTTTGGGTTGACACTGACGACGGTAATAAGCTTTATCGTTGGAGTGGAAGCGCGTGGGTGTCTATTCAAGATACGTCTATAGCAACAGCAATAGCAGACGCAGCTTCAGCACAAGCAGCCGCAGACGGTAAGATTGACAGCTTCTACCAAAACGATGCCCCAAGTTCTGCGAGTGAAGGTGACATTTGGTTTGACACTAACGACGGTAACAAAATTTACACTAGACGTTCAGGTGTTTGGGTTGCAACACAAGATTCAGCCATTGCAACTGCGTTACAAGATGCTGCTGACGCAGACGCAAAAGCAGATGGCAAAGTAACCACGTTTTACCAAGCTTCAGCGCCAACGGCTGAAGGCACTGGCGACCTTTGGGTTGACACTGACGACGGTAATAAGCTTTATCGTTGGAGTGGAAGCGCGTGGGTGTCTGTTCAAGATACGTCTATAGCAACAGCAATAGCAGACGCAGCTTCAGCACAAGCAGCCGCAGAC
>Ga0222715_10004608_pt1 | contig 11917 bp, 14 predicted proteins | sample C33_9DmetaG_FD_165056 | JGI IMG/M metagenome (GOLD analysis project Ga0222715, IMG submission 165056) | Estuarine water microbial communities from San Francisco Bay, California, United States - C33_9D | ecosystem: Environmental > Aquatic > Marine > Unclassified | place: USA: California...
AAGTTCCGAGATAATAGTTCCTGCCATTTTATCTCACTCTTTCTAAAAGTAACTCTAATGTAACTGGTTCTTGTACGTTGACAACACGAAATACGATTGTGATTTGTACTTCGTGTTCTTGTGAAGTTTGAGCGATATACACATCAATAACATCAGCCCTTGGCTCATGTGCTGCAATAACATCCTTTATATGCTCTTGCATCGTCAAAAATGTCTGTGCTGTAATATTCTCAAACAACATAGCACGAATGTTACCACCAAGATTTGGTTGGAACAATCGCTCACCTCTATCCGTCAACATAAGATTACGAAGAGACTGTTTTACAGCATCAACATTTGTTTTGCGTAAGACTGTGCTACGAATTGGATGCTTATCCAAGTCCGTAAAGAAGTCCGAGTATACAACTCTTTGTGTTAATGGTGTTGCCATGTGAAGCAATCTCCAGTTTTCTTTTTATTTATACTTATTATTCTGGGTATTCATGGACTGCAAGTAATCTATCTAACCCATTTTTGTTTATCGAACCACTGGAAAGGTACAGTACGGACTTTAGACTTGCTATTGATTTACCCCAAAGTTCTGTTGGAATAAAATGATTTGGGTCCATAATTTTACTTCTACCCCATGTACCATCAAGTCTATTGAACATATTATATCTTGCAAAATATTTTCTTGAAAGTCCAGTATAATATTTTTCAATATTATCGTAATTTGGGATTTTGAGATTGAAATTTTTCCAAACAAGGTATGGTACGCCGTCAATAAATATATTCATATCAATGGCGGCACCATGTTCATGCCAACTATCTTTTGCTGCCAGAGAATTTCCTGATGCTCTAAGTCGCCTTTGTCTCTCACTATCTCTCACACCGCTTATAATTTTTATGTCGAATTTCTTACCACCCACATCTTGATTTTCAAGAACAAGGTCTCTTACCGCTCTCGCAACTCTATCTCTTACGATAGGATGAAGCCCTTTTATATAAGCAGCATTACCAGAAGCAAAAGCACTTTTACTGAAAAATTCTTCTGGATAAATGCTATTTTCATGAATGTATTGGCCAGCTTTCCCAATTAAAATCTCTTTTTTGGCAATAGGTCTACCTCCGAGATTACTATCTAATACATTACCAGCAGCACCTCTAGTAAGGTCTGCTATTTTTTTGGGTGCTTGTTTAACTTTTGCTCCAGCATTTTCTACCACTTTATCAGTTTCTTCATCCCGCCTTCTCTGTGCAGTAGAAACACTTCTTGCTGTTGCCGCTCTTACTTCATTAGGGTTGGCATTTGGATTGTTTCTTGAACTACTACTCGCAATTGCCGCTGTCATGGCTTTTACAATTTTTTGATTTTCAGTAGAAATAACACCTTTCGCTTCGTTTAATTGTCCATTCAGAGCAGTTTGCACTTTCGCAAGTGATCGAATAGAAACTTCTGGCGCTGCTTTTGGGAGACCCTCAAGACCATCTTGATAGTTTTTAATTTTAACTTCGTTTACCATTGCATTATGCTTTAAACAAGCCTCAATAGAGTCCTTGAAACCAATCAACTCTTCTTGCACATCCTCTAGAATTTTTTCAATGGAAGATTCAAATGCGTCTGCAATTGCCTTTGCTTCTGCTTCAATACCTTCGAAAAAACTAGTCAAATCGATTGATTCAATATCAGCTTGAATAGATAATGCTAATGCTTCCGCACCACTTATCAATGCTTCTACGTCAGTTGCTATTGCGGATACTACATCTTCAGCCGCTGATTCTATTTGATTGATTATATCATCAAATTTTAAATCTGCTAATTGTTCAAATTGTTCTTCAACAACTTTAACAGCATCTTCTACGCTCTTTGCCAAATCTTTTATATATTCAGATATTGGTTGAAATATATTATCTAAGTCTATTTCATTGCCTATGTCAGTAACAAGATTTTCTAATGCTAACAGAGCATCGCAACCACCATTTAATGTTGCATTGAATCCCATCATACTGCTTTGAAAATCAGTCAAAGAGGCAACGTCAAGCCCAAAAGTTTCTACTGAAAACGTATCTGGATTGATACCAGATTGAAACAGAATAGCAGATATATCTTGATTAGATGCCTTTGATAATGAATCAGATAGTACAGATAGACTACTTGCTTCATTAACAGGAAGATTCTTTATCGTAGTTTGCATTTTTTCCTTTAGAGTAGACATTTTGTCTAAAGGAAACGCTGTTGTTTGAACAATAGCTTTAAATTTATCTAAAGCAGACTCAGTTTGGCCCGTACCCAGATTATTAACAAGTTCGCTTGTCTGTAAAAATTCCATATATTGTGAAATTAAACCGTCTGACATATCTTATGCTCCTTCATCAACATCAGAATGACCCGTGTCCGGTGGGTCAATAATTGATGAGTATGTTTCTTCATCATATACAGTTTCGAATGGGAACTTTCGGTCAATAGGCTTACCAAGACCTGTTCGTATTGTATCTTTAGAATGCTGTGCCTTACCAGATGGGCTAACAAAATCTGTTAGCGTACCTCTCACATATACTGTATATCCTGGATCAACTTCAACTGCTCCACTGGTATTCAAATCAATCTTAGTACCATCAATAGCGATGTTATCAGCAGACTTAATATTATATTTACCCGTTGTGTTGAAATATGTGTTACCACCATTTTCAATTCTCACATCTGTATTTGCATATGCAGAAATAAATCCTGTGTTGGCATAGATATGAATATTACCTACTTCTGATTGCGAAACGATGTGCTGTCTAGCAAATAGGTTATAACTATCAAGATATGCTTCTTGTTTTATAGAAGAACTCTTCTGTGAGAAAATATCGCCAGAATTCATATAGATGCCACCACCAACATTCAATCTATAATCGCCATGCACATTCGTTGTCATTGTACCATCGACTGTTAAGTTACAATCAGATTCAACTTTAATATTAGACGTGCCTCTGATAGTAACATCAGAGGCTCCCTTTATCAATACTTTGCCGTTTCTCTCAATGATTGTTACACCATCACCAACAATCTTGTTTGTTTGTGTGCCAGTAGGCCCAACTTCAAGGTATGTACCTTTTCTATGTCGAATATTTATTCTTTCAGATGCCGGTGAGTCATCCATTTCAAACACATGACCAGATTCTGTTTCTTGTACTTTATTATATGGATATTGAGCATTGTATGGTGGCTTGGGTTCAATATCTTCTAGTGTAACATGTTGAACAGCCAAATGAGTTTCTCCTGGCTCTTCCCCTCTTGCAAGTCTATTCACATCTGGATTGTATGCATCATCAGGTTTAGGATTGATATCGCTCTTACCATTGAATCCCTGAGTAGAATTATGAAATGTTGTAGGCATACCAGGCATCACACCAAGAACCATTGGATGTTGAGCATCGTCGCCATCTAGAAAGAATCCAAATACCCACGACCCTTCAATCGGTGGTTTATAGTTAAAGTCATACGAACCAATAACAGGTATTGCCCAAGGTAGAGTTTCTGTAGGCACATCTTCTTTGCTATCTGGGTGAATGTCAAAGCAGCGAATACGAAGACGACCCATCTTTCTTGGGTCTCTACGGTCTTCTACGACGCCCATAAACCATAATAAATTTCTAAAACCATTTTCAGCCATTATCCCTCAAACTCCGATGTCAATTCAGCAATTGTTGAAACCCCGGAATTATCTCCATGAGCCAAATCTTTTGATAATTTTAATTTACATTTGTATGTTTTATCAATTTCAATAGTATGATCAATAGAATTAACTAACCAATATCCAGAAAAACTTTTATTTAGTTCTGGTTGTTTACTACTAGATTCTTCGAACTCAAATATACCCAATTTGATAACATCTCCAACAAAAAGATCGTTTCTACCGTAAATCTCCACACTTAATGTAAATTCACTGTGATAGTAGAGATTGGACGTTCTTGGTGCAATTATATCAATATATCTTTGATTTGGTCTTTCAGAATCTACAAAGACCAAATGCGATTTTGACATACCATCAGCTTCAAAAAAATCTTGTCTAAATTTATTAGTATGTGGAAATCTAACAGATTTTTCATTATGAGTATAATCTTGAAACGTATCTTTGTATGTGTATGGATTATGTATCATTTGTTTGTTTAGAATATCTATTTCGACAACATCAGTTATCATGGCGCCAGAGGCAATTTCTCTTATAGTATTTAATCTATTAGGTATTTCCAACTTTAATAAATTATTCATACCATCATCTCTATCTGAAATTTCGCTTGCGAGCAATGCTGGATTATAGGTATATTCAATTGCTTTTGGTCTACCATCTTTTATCATTTGCTCATGAGTTTTCATTTTAAATTTTTCTCGTGTCTGATAGAAGTGATAGTTAGAACTTTTATTAACATCAGAAAATGATCTTCTTGATAGAAAATTGATAGCCTCAATAGGACGCAAAGAAGGTATAACAATTGTTTGTATTCCGGCAGTATCTTCGATTTCAATTTCGTTATTTGAATTTGGAAATCTTGTCTCATCAACTAAATATTCATCAAATATTAATTGAATTATTTCTTTGACAGTTAGATTTTGATAACTTTTCTGAACTTTTCTGCTTACATCTAAAAAATGATGTGCGGACACAAAATTCAAAGTGTAGTACATAAAATTTTGCTGTTCTCCAGGTACAGCATCGCTTACACTGTAAATTAAAAATTCTTGAGATATCTCATTGCCAAAAAAATCAACATAAGTAAGATTGAATATCTCTTCTCCTATTATGGGAAAATTATCAATTAACCCAGAAGAATCTAACAACTTCATTTGACCCATCAAAGCAGGACTATCAATCGACTCTGAAAAAGACAATTCTGTGATATAATTTGCTATATTGAATGGTGGAGCATTTTTCTTATGATAATGAGATAATGTAGCATTTGATATACCTCCAAACCCAATGTCAAACGTATTTTCAGCCATTTAACAAACTTCTTAAATTTTCTAATACTGTGGTTGAATAAGAAGAGTTCACAAGAATGATATTTCTTAGTTCCTCATTCTCTTCCATTTCATAATCAAAACGACGAACAGCAGTCCAGTCACCGGCAACAAAATCACCATTAAATGTCTGCGCTCTTATATATGAGTCTGGGCTAATCAGCATCGTCTCATCATCAGTATTTTTCCAGTGAACGATGTTATCTGTTCTGGTTGTATCTTGTCCCCATACGATAGCATCAGTGCCTGTAGGAAGTGCTTGACTCGCATACTTCTTTCTGAAATATTCAGTGAAGTTCTCATAAGTCTTTGGCCATTGAGTGTATGGGTCAACAATGTCATTAGCAAAATACACTAACCAACTCATAGCAGGATCGTCATAGTAGAAGTCTGCAATGTCTTCTGCTTTCTCATCTTCCGATATCGTATAGCGAAGAAAAGCGTATGGGTCATCCTGCGATAGCCCATCCTTCAGAACTGTTTTAAGAGAGATGTTCTTTACAGATTTCTCAATCGTAAAACTGCCGTTAGCAAAAGCGTATTGCGTTTGTGGATAGTATCTAAAATATTTTGACATATTATCCTCGTTGCTTCAGTACTTTTATACTTGCATCATCTGCCAATTTACTACCATCATAATCTTCTCTTGTCCAGATTTGCATTTCTTGTAATGTGATTTCAATCTTAACCGCTGCTGGATTGCCACCTTCTAAGAAAGCAAGTTCGCCAGCACCAGCATAATCAACGTTGATATTAGATATCATAGTAGGTTTCATTACTAACGTATCAACACCAGTAATTATAGGTAAACATACGTTAGGATATCCTAAAAATGCTCTGCCTTTCAGTTTACCAAAATTTTTATAGTTAGGTAAAGAATTAATTTTCAATTTTCTAATAATTGTTTGCAGTGTGGTCGTTTCTTTTTTGGTTCTTGGAGATAGTACCCAATTCCAAGTGTACGTTTTTATATTTACGCCTTCAAAAGTTAATGCTGCATATGGATTAAACGTTGCTCCAAGACCAGCTTCGATACCTTGCTGTGCGCCTTGAAGCCCAGGCACTGCACTGAGAATTTCTTTAGCAGCTTTGGAAACCATAGTTGAAGCGACAGCTTGGGCATCGACGTTTTTAAGTGCATTTGAAATGCTATTAACGATATCACCACGAGCAAATGTATTAGATATTTTTGCGAACGCATTACCAGCAGCCCCCAATTCTGTGCCTGCAATTTTCAAACTTGTGCTATCCAACAATTGTTCTGGCATAGGTAAATATATCGAATCAACTATAGCACTACTAGCACCAGCATCTTTTACAGTTTTAATACCACCCGCACCACCAGTTTCTCTTTCACCATAAGCATATTTTTTGAACAATAAAAGCGTGCCGACATTTCCCAACGTTTCAGGAAACTGAATAGTGTTGACTATTTTTTCTTGATTGCGACTATTCTTAACCTGTTGTGGTGAGCGAGGTACATGTGACTGCATAGTTCGACCTTTATAAATACTTATTTACATCTATTTATAACGAAAACAATATGGCATACCGAGGAAAATTCAGACCTTCAAATTCTCATAAATATAAGGGTGATCACACTAAGATTATTTATAGAAGTCTGTGGGAACTAAAGTTTATGAGAAAATGTGATGAGAGCACTGGTATCGTTCAATGGTCGTCAGAAGAAATAGTTGTGCCTTATCGTAGTTTGATTGACGGTAGAAAGCACAGATATTTCCCTGATTTTTGGGTAAAAAAGCTAAATAGTGATATACTAATCGTTGAGATTAAACCAATGAATCAATCTGTACCGCCACAGAAGAAGTCTAAGGTTACAAAGAGATATCTCGAAGAAGTGAAGACATGGGGCACAAACTTATCCAAGTGGCGTGCTGCTCAAGAATATTGTGATGATAGAGGTTGGACGTTTATGGTTCTAACCGAAAAAGGAGAGGCAAGAAGTTGGCGTCAATACATAGAGAGTTAGACCCGTACTTACAAGCATTAGAACTGGTTGAACGAGTATACTTAGATGCGTCCTTAATCGAATCATTCGTAGCACAAAAACTCAAAAATATAAGTGAAGCCCAAATGAAAAAGCCGCTGGGAAGAAGATGGTGGACTAATGGAGTGAAAAGAACAAAATCATATCAATGCCCTGAAGGTTCTGAGGGCGAATGGAAACTGGGATGGAGTATCAACTAATGGCCACGGTCTTCGACGAACTCTTATTAAGAGGTGTGAAGAAGGGTCAAATCCCTGCTCGCACACAAACCGCACGAGAGTGGTATCGTGATGCCGCTAGTCGTACAGGTGCGCTTCAACCAGCAAAACTTGTAAAGTCTGATCCAGAGCGTGGTCGTTCACAGATTCGTGTGGGCGATATGTATCTGTATCAGTACGATCCAAAGTATAAGAAAACACTGCCTTACTATGATAGATTTCCTCTCGTGTTTCCTTTTAAGAAAGTTCCTAAAGGTTGGCTTGGTATCAACATGCACTATCTACCGCTACCTCTTCGTGCAAAGTTGATGGACAATCTATACGATCTATCATCAAATAGAAAATACGACGAGAATACAAGATTGCGTTTAAACTATGAAGTATTGAACGGTGCAGCAAAGTTTAGACTATTCAAGCCTACGATACATCGTTATTTGATTAGTCAAGTTGAATCTAGAATGATTTACATAAACCCATCTGAATGGGACATTGCGTTGTTTCTACCTCTTGAGAGATTTTATGAAAACAAAGGCCGTATCAAAAAAGGTCAAGTCTACAAAGACTCCAGACAAATGATTAGAGGAAGCTAATAATGGCATTTAATGTAGCAGATTTCAGAGCGCAAATATCGAACTCTAAGTTTGGTGGTCTTGCGCTTGCAAATAAGTTCATTGTACGAATTACGCCACCTTCTAAAATATTTGCTGGTGATGGCGATTCCTTTCCTACAATGGAACAGTTGACTTTCTTCTGTAGTACATCAAATTTACCGGGAAAGACTATCAACACGTTTGATCATAAACCATACGCATTTGGCCAAGTAAACAAGATGCCAATATCTCGTACAAACGATTCATTAACAACAAGTTTCTTTGGTGATTCAAACTATCTGATAATGGGCTTCTTTCAGCGATGGCTAAACTACATCGTACAAGATGGTGGTGAAGTTTTTGACGGTAGAGGTTATAGAGAAATTGGATATAAAGAACACTATGCTTGTACGATAGAAATTATTGGATACGATTACGATAGTTCCGAAAAAGTTGTATATACGTTATATGAAGCATATCCAACACAGATTGGCGCAGTTCAAATGGGATGGGAGCAAAACGATACTTTGATTCAGATTCCTATTGAGTTTACATATGATGATATGTCGATTGATAGATCATCAGTAAACGGTTCTGATTTTACGAAGACAAGAACACCAGTAGGACTATTCACTCGAATTGCACAAGCAGCGTCTATTGCTGGCGTAATAAATACAATTAACAGACCTCGAAATATACAAGATTTGATTAATCAAGGAACAACAATCCGAACTCTAGGAAGAGGACTCGGAGTATTTTAATGGAGTGATTTAAACTATGGCATTACCTAAAATTGACACGCCCGTCTTTACATTGAAACTACCATCATCTGACGGTAAAAAGAACATCAAGTTTAGGCCATTTACTGTCAAAGAAGAAAAAATTCTGTTGATGGCAGCGCAAGGCGAAGTTGAAGATGAAACTTTAGATTCGATCAAGCAGGTTATTAACAACTGCTTACACACAAATATTAATATTGACGAACTACCAACATATGACATTGAATATATCTTTGTTAATTTGAGGGCCAAATCTGTCAATAATTTAATTCAACTAACATTAACTGATGATGTTGATCAGCAAACATATGATGTTTCTATTAATATTGATGATGTTGAAGTTGTCTTTGATGAGGAACATATTTATATCATTGAGTTGAATGATAACATTTCAATTATGTTAAAAGACCCAAACTACGACGTGATACAAAAGATATCATCTTATAAGCAAGATGACGAAGGTATGATGGAAATGGTTATCTCTAGTATTGATAAAGTGTTAGTAGGCGATGACGAAGTTCTATTAATGAAAGACCATACGAGAAAAGAACAAGAAGAATTTGTAAATTCTTTATCTTCTCAGAACATGCGTGAGATTGAAAAATTCTTGACTACCATTCCAAAACTCATTCATACAGTTGAATACACAAGGGAAGATGGTACGAAGGTTGAAAAGATTATCGAAGGGATGCAAAGTTTTTTTACTTAATGATGATCCATAATAATATCTCTAATTATTATAAGGTCATCTTTTCCTTAGTCCAACATCATAAATATTCTATAACCGAAATTGAAAATTTGATACCATTCGAACGTGACTTATATGTTGAAATGCTTATTGATCATATTGAAGAACAAAATGCAAAACAACAAGGATAACGTCAAGTGTCTGAAGAAGAAACTAACACCGTCACCATTGACGCATCTGCTTTGCCTGGTGCTGATGCGAATGGTGACGGTCATGTCTCACAAGAAGAGATGGATATGTACCTTGAGTTCAAGCGTAAAGAGTTAGAAGACGCTGATGCTCGTAGAGATGCGATGAGGCAGATGACTTGGTTTGCTTTGTTTGGAATGCTTCTGTATCCGTTTAGTATCTTCTTCACTTCGTTATTTGGTGTAGACAAAGCAGCAGTGATTATTGGTAACATTGCACCAACATACTTTGTAGCAATTTCTGCTCTTGTTGCTGCATACTTTGGTGCGAATGCATACAGTGATAAGAAGGGTAGTAAACCACCTAGTAAACCATCAACACCTGTTAAGAAATAACTTACTTTAAACATCATTAGCGATAAAGCTATTATACAGTGTTTGAAGAAAAAGTCAATAGGAAAATAGAAGAAAATGGCTGAAGCAACATTAAATGACGTAATCACAAGAATGAAAGAAGAGGGGCTGCTGACTCGTAATTCGGGCACCAACTCTCTGAAATCTGCTATTAGTGAAATAAAAGGTGTTCGTTCAGACTTTAAGGGTTTCTTCAACAACTTTGGCAGTGCGCTTCAAAATTTAGGTAGCACTCAAAAAGAATTTAGTGATATGATGAAATCTAATTTTGAAAAACAACAAGAAGCATTGGCTAGTCAGCAAAGAAATGATGCATTAGCAGATAAACCAAAACCTACCAAAACAGATGATAATAAAGGAGCCATATCTAAAATATTAGAATCAATTAAGAAAATGATTCCTAAAAAGAGTCCTGGTTTGATTGGTTTATTGTTTGGTGGATTGGCTGCTGCTTTTCTACTTTTCCCAGAATGGATAAAAAGTAATCTTATACTTCCACTTGTAGATGTTATTAGTGTACTTCAAGACAAAGATGCAAAGACGACACTGGGAGCGGGTATTAAACATTTAAAAAACCTTTTTGGATTTATCAATGATAACTTTGGTCCAGAAACTGCTTGGATTTTAGGCATTACCAGCGCTCTCGCAGTACTAAATCCTATTACATCGTTTAAGATTGCAAAAGCTACTATTAGTGGATTGAGTAGTCTTGTAAGTTGGGCAGTAAACTCTGACAAGAATCTCCGTAATTTTAAAGGGGTTTCGACAGCAGCAGACGCCGCTCTAAACGCTGGCGGCGGTGGCCCGCCTAATAGACCTAAAAGGTTAGGTCCACTAGCTCGGCTTAGCTCTGCTATTTCTAATTTTGGCAAAAATATAGCGACTAAAGCTACAGCAATTGCTGGAAGTTCCAAAGATATTATAAAAAATCTTGGGTCAATGGTTGGCAAAGCCGCAGGTAAAACTGGTGGTGGTCTATTAAGATTAGGGGCAACTTTATTACGATTTGGACCAGCAGGGGCGGTTGGATTAGCCATTGCTGGTATGGCTGTTGCGGCTGATAAATTGCGAGATATGAATATTGATAGCACTGTCAAAGATATAAGTGATAAAAATGCCGCACTTAAAGCAGCTATAGAAAGTGGTAATGAACCATTAGTAAAGACACTTACTGCTGAACTCGCAAGAGATTTGAAAAGATTGCAAGACACTACTATAGGTAATGTAGCCAGCGTACAAGAGCAAATTAAAATTGCTCAAAATACGTTAGCTGAAGAAGCAACAAAGAATTTGGCTAATTCGCTGGCTAAACTGCAAGAGAAGTCGTTACGCAATGCTGACGGATCAGTAGCAGAAGGCGCTGCTGAAGCACTCCGCGCTATAAAAAAAGCGCTCAATAAGCAAGTCCAGGAATTATTGGTAGGCAATAAAGCCCGCACGACAGACCAAATAAAAGAAAAAGAAGACAAAACACTTACCTTTTTAAATAATTTGCGTAAAGATTTAAATGATAATAAAATCTCACCGGAAGATCAGAAAGAAGTAATATCTAAGGCTGTAGAACAAATTCTTGCAGTCGGTGCCGATAAGGGTGGTATAGCACGGGGCAGCACATTGGCTAGCGAATTATTGAGCGTTCAAGATACCAATCAAACTTTGGAACAAATGTTTAAAACTCTTGACAGACTGTCAAAGAAAAACAATCTAAACTTTGAAATACAGGGTAAAATTAATAAACAAGCCGATGTTCTTGCTAACTCTGGCAACCCTTCATCTCAAACTTCACCTGTCGTACCCATTGTTGCCCCAACAACCAATAATACTGATAACACAAGAGTAGTTAATAATTATCATTTCTATAAGGAGGGAAGTATTGATACCTTTGGTAAATACTCTGGAATGAGATTACCCGTTGGTTTCTAAACAAAAAAAAGGGGAGCTAAAAAGCTCCCCTTTCTCTTAGTCTTCAGCCAACTTCTTGAAGAACGATAAACTATCATCATCCTCATCATCATTGGTCATTGCCCACGACGGCGATGAATCTTCAG
>Ga0222715_10004611_pt1 | contig 11911 bp, 12 predicted proteins | sample C33_9DmetaG_FD_165056 | JGI IMG/M metagenome (GOLD analysis project Ga0222715, IMG submission 165056) | Estuarine water microbial communities from San Francisco Bay, California, United States - C33_9D | ecosystem: Environmental > Aquatic > Marine > Unclassified | place: USA: California...
CTTAGGTGAACTCAATGAAATCGTGGCGCTAGCAAATGCGGGCAATCGACTCGTGATTGGATACCAGGTTCCTGTGGATGAAGTCTTTGCATCAAAACAAAAGGCGAGCCCTTGGAAAAAACCTAAGACTGCAAAAAAAATCGCGAAGAGCGCAGTCAAGAAAGCGAAAGCAAAAAAGGTGAGATAAATGTCTGTCATTGATGCGCTTAGTAGTCGATATAGTTGTCGCCGCTTTAAACCGGATGCGGTGCCGACCGATCTCATACATAAAATACTGACGGCGGCACAAAAAACTCCGTCGTGGTGTAACACGCAGCCGTGGGATGTGCATATTGTCTCGGGTGAAGCGCTTCGAACGTTATCAGGGAAATTAGAGAAAGAAGCCTCGGCAGGTGCCACTCCCAATCCCGATTTCTCGTTCCCAGAGCGCTACGAGGGACACTACCGCGATCGTCGTAAAGTTTGTGGTTTGCAGCTTTATAAATCCGTGGGTATTGAAAAAGGCGATGCTGAACGCACACGTGATCAGGCTTTGGAGAACTTTCGATTTTTCTCAGCACCTCATGTCATGTTTTTAACGGTCCCAAGTGAGCTTGGCGTTTATGGGGCCGTAGATTGTGGACTCTACGTCTCATCTTTTATGTTGGTTGCTAACGAGCTAGGGGTTGCAACAATTGCGCAAGCGGCACTGGCGAGTTATCCGGATGTTGTTCGTGAGGCGCTTAATATCGGAAAAGAACGACATCTCGTTTGTGGAATCTCTTTTGGTTTTGAAGATACGACGCATCCGATCAATGGCTACCGAACCGAGCGAGAATCCATTGCTTCGGTTGTAAAATTTATTCAATAGAAAGTACTAAATGGCGATACGGAAAATAGAGCGTGTGATTCAAGGGGTGGCGACCAGTGATGGAGCAGGGGTAAAGCTCAAACGAAGCATCGGTTCAACGCAATTTGCACGCATCGATCCTTTTCTAATGCTCGATGAATTTTTCTCAGACAACCCTGATGATTACATAGCAGGTTTCCCGTCTCACCCGCACCGAGGTTTTGAGACTGTGACTTACATGCTTGATGGTCATATGCGTCACGAGGATAGTGTTGGCAATAAAGGGGATCTGGGGCCGGGCGATGTGCAATGGATGAGTGCGGCACGTGGAATTATCCATTCCGAGATTCCCCAGCAAACAGAGGGTCGTATGCGAGGGTTTCAGCTCTGGATTAACCTGCCTGCCACGCACAAAATGAAGGATCCGTCCTACAAAGATGTCCCAGCGGCAAGTATTCCGGTGGTAGATCTAGAGTACGGCGGTCAGGTTAAGGTTATCGCTGGAAGCTTTAGTTCTGGAGGCTCGGTGACGTCAGGGCCGGTGCCGGTCTCTCCGACAAACCCCGTGTTTTATGATGTGACGTTAGAAGACGGGGGGAAGTTTGAATTACCGATAGCGGTAAATCGTGGTGCGTTTCTCTACCTATACGAAGGAAACTTATCGGTGGGTGAGGATGGTTCCGGTATCAATAAAAGCACCGCCGTAATTCTCTCGAATGGTGAGGAAATTCTTTTAACTGCGGGAGAGGGTGGCGCACGATTTTTGTTTTTGGCAGCCGATCCGATTAACGAACCTGTTGTTCAGTACGGCCCTTTTGTCATGAATACGCGTGAGGAAATCGACCAGGCGATCCAGGATTACCAGAGTGGTCGACTTACGCAGTAAGTTAAACTGCGGGCGGTTCGATCCAATTATGAAGAGCAAGTCCGCCATCGACAGGGATTGTGGCTCCCGTGACATAACCAAAGAACCTGTCGCAAACGAGCGCTAATGCAACATTGGCGACATCCTCTGGTGTCCCTAGCCGACCCAAGCTCGTGCATGCTTCTAGGCGCTCGATACCTGAAGCAGCGGCATTAAATCCCCCTCCAGGGATCGCACCTGGTGCAATCGCATTCACTCGAATTCCATGTCGACCCAGGGACTTGGCCAGCTCTTTCACGACCATGGTCTGTGCTGCCTTCGAAGCGCTGTAGTGCGGTAGATTTCTCGGTGTTTCCGCGTGAAGCGATGTGGTGAAAACAATGTTTCCCGGTTTATTTTTTTCGATAAGTTTTTTAGAAACATGTCTCGCGATCAAAAAACCGGCAGACACATTTACCGCAAGCATTTCATCCCAGGTTTCCTCCGATACCGTAGCCACTACGTCTTTTTCCAATCGTCGTGGGCTCGCGCAGTGGATAAAACAGGTAATCAGATCGTCTTCGATGGAATCGATCAGTTGCCGCTGTTCAGTTTTGTTACTAAGATCCGCTTGGATGTAGCGAGAGTTAGATTCATTGTGCGAAAGGCTCGCTAAGGTCGATTCACATCGCGCCTGGTTGATATCGGTAAGAATTAAATTTGCTCCTTCGGCAGCGAACGTTTTTGCAATTGCCGCACCGATGCCGTTTCCAGCGCCAGTGATTAGTGCGGTTTGGCCTTCAAGGAGACCTTGATGCGTCGATTGGTTCATCGCTTAATCAAAGAGGGTGTTTAGTTTTCTTTCATTTGCGGCAGCCCATTTTTTATTCCAGTCTTCTCCTAAAAAGTCGACTTCACTGCCGTTCGCCTCAAAGAATTTGTTTGGCATTAAAAACATTCCAAGTAGCGTCACACCTTCCGGTCCCGCCCATGCTTTATGGCGACTTCCCGCCGGTCTCCAGACGAATTCTCCTGCGTGACAACTGCCTTCATCGCAAACGAGACTCCCGTTCAAGATCCAGGTTTGCTCGATCTGGACATGTTCATGATCTGGAAGTACTGCACCTTGTTCCATTTTCATGAGAAGAGTGAGTAAGCCGCTTGAGGGTTCTACGAGCAGGGTTTTGGTTTGTATGCCCTCATAACGTGTGGACTCCCACGGGATCGAGTTCGCTTGGATAAAGCGTGAGGCCATCGGCGGAAGTTTTTTATGATCCTCAGTAAGCGCTGGCGTAAAAGCATCCATAACTATCGACCCTGTTTAGCGTTGGTAGCAGTGTACTCAAAATTGAACTTTTAAATGCGTGGTTTCCTCAGAGGTGTCAAATGTTTGTTACACTACGCGCCCGTTCGGGATTGAGTTTAATTAGGAGAAGGTAGTGCGCGCACTGTTTTTTGGCTTGTTTTTGGCTTTATTGATTTCTGGCTGTGAATCTACGAACTGGAATAGACCTGGAGTGAAGTACGACCAAAAGCTTGTTCGCGCTGATAAGGCTGATTGCAGGAAAATCGCGTTCAAAGATGAGGGTGTAAGTCCATTGCAACGATTTAGCCGAGATGATCATTACCTCACAAAATGTACCAAGAGTGGAGATGATGTGACGTGTACGACTCGCGCAGCGATGCGGTGGGGTGGAAATCCAAGAGCAGCCAGTGAAGCTATTGCGGGAGCGATGAACGGCGTTTGGCAACGAGAGCGATTTGCGTCTTGTATGATCGAGCGCGGAAATGAGAAAGCCGTAACGAAATAGCGCTCTAAAACTGGTAACTATACGTTCCTGTTTACATACTCCTTCGACTTCATTTTGAATTTTAAACGCTAAGAATTTAATCTGTGTGAGTCATTTCGAGGTGTTCTCTCGATGTACCTGGGTAGTGATTCGGTAATTGGAAGGCAAAGTAGTGCGGCGAATATCGCTAGAGCTGCGTCTGCGTACCACATTACGTGAAAGCTCCCGAAAGTCTCTATCACAATCCCACCGAGGTATGCGCCGAGAAACGCCCCTATTTGATGCGTAACAAGCGTTAGGCCAAATAGCGTGGAGAGGTAACGAACTCCAAATAGTTTTCCGACGATGTTTGCGGTTGGCGGAACTGTAGCCAACCAAGTAAACCCCAATCCTATCGAGAACAAGAAAAACGTGAGCTCCGTTTTTGGCACGAGTAAGTACACGAATATCAACAAGGCTCGAGATCCATACATGATGGCGAGCAAAAATTTACTTCTAAAAAACTGGGTTAACCAGCCGATCGTTAAGCTTCCAACGACATTGGATAACCCAATGATTCCAAGTGCCCAACTGGCCACCGTGGCACTTTGTCCGCAAAGTTGAACCTCTCCTGGGAGATGGGTGGATAGAAACGCGATGTGGAATCCGCAGGTAAAGAATCCCATGTGTAGAAGTATGTAACTCTTGTTTCTAAACGCGGGAAAGATGGTGGAACGAAGCCCTTGTTGAGAAATGTTTAACGCTTTCTCTGAGGCTAGTTGTTTGTTGCTCAGAGGAATAACCAGCACTGCTGTTATCGCCGCGATCGCGCTCACGATGAGCATTGCCCCTTGCCAACCATAGCTCGTAATAAAGAACTGACTTAGTGGAGCGAATATGAATTGGCCAAGTGAGCTGCCCGCATTAATAATCCCGGCTGCAAGCCCTCTTTTATTCTCTGGGACATGCTGATTTACGGACCCAATTAATACTGAGAAACTCGCAGCACCTGCTCCGATGGCCGATATGAAACCCAACGAAAAAATAAGGACGGGAGCATTCTTGGAAAAGGTGGTTAGGATTAAACCCGTGGAGTATAAGAGTATGCCAGCAACCAGTACGCGTCTCGACCCATATTTATCTGCAATCCAACCAGCGATAGGCTGGATAAATCCCCAGAAAAAATGTCCCAAAGCTAACGCGAGGCTCAGTGGTACGATTCCTATTTGAGTTGCAGTATTAATAGGGGATAGGAATAGGCCTTGCGCTTGTCGGCTGCCCATGAGCACGAGCAAGATAAGACTTGCGCTTAGCACTAACAGAAACCCTCTGTTAGGGAATGCGTTGGATAAGCGATGACTGTTATTGTTCAAATTGTGATTGCTGTTTGTTCCAGCTAAGTGGTGTGGTGATCTTCAAATTTCTTTGATTAAAGTTTTTTATCCAGTAATTCTTTCTTTTTAATAGATCCCAGTCTTTGGTCAATAGAAAATCACTTTCGCTATTGATTGCTAATCTCAGAAACTTTTCATCTGCGGGGTCTTTACACCATAACTCGAGAGAGGCGCCATCGCTATTATAGGCCTCGCATATCCTATCGACGTTACTCGCAATTTCTATCTGGTGAGATGTGTTCAGTTGAAACTTTTCGTAGGCTAGTACTGATATCAGTTCTTGCTTGCACGCTCCGTCGATCACAATCGTATTCTCAGGCTTTGTGCTCCAGGTTTTTAAGGTGTTGATCGTGGGATCATTGAAGACGAACCAATCCAACCAAATGTTTGTATCAAGGACGATTCGCACGAGCGGCTAGAATTCCTCTTTGTCTCCGAGGTATCGCCACTGGCCAACGGGTAATTTTCCAAGCTTCACACGACCAATTCTGACTCGCTTCAAGCCAACGACCTTCAAGCCGACTAATTCACACATCCTACGAATCTGGCGTTTTTTTCCTTCCCTTAGAACAAAGCGCAGCTGATCTTCATTTAACCAAGAGACTTTCGCGGGTTTGAGCGGTTTTTCATCAAGACTTAAACCGTGGTTTAGAAGTGCTAGTCCTTTGTCATCCAGTTTTCCCGTTACTCGCACGAGATATTCTTTCTCGATTGAAGAGTCTTGACCGATCAGTTTCTTGGCTATGCGTCCATCCTGGGTCAGAACGAGTAGACCTGTGGAGTCGATATCCAAACGACCAGCAGGAGCCAGACCCTTTAAATGCTGTCGAATAAAGACTTTTTTTGAGGTGTCCTCTGCGTATTGATTCTCCGGGAGCACAATGCGAATCGCTGGTTTGTATCCCTCTTCCGCTTGGCCGGAAACGTAACCGATCGGTTTATTAATAAGAATTGTCGCTTTATTTTTTTCGATGCCGCGTTGCGCAATAATTATCTTACAGTCTGCCGGCGCTCGGGTTCCGAGTTCTTGTACTTTTTCTCCGTTTACAATCACCCAGCCCTTAGCGATGTAATCATCCGCCTCACGCCTTGAGCACATTCCTCGCTCAGACATAAGTTTAGAGACTCTGATCAGCGCTGGGGGCTCTTTGAACGTTTTCTCAGGTCTGAAGGTAATTTCTGTTTTTGACGCGCTGCCGCGAGGCTTTGCAAGTTTAAGTTTTTCTGTCATGGAACTCGTGTGACCTTGATTTTTATCTTTACTTTGCGAATTTGAGTGTGTTAATTTTTTGGTGTACGAGCAAACATTCCCGGCGTCACAAATGCCTAAATCAGGAAGTTTCGTAACTGGTTTCCTTGAGTTTTGATTTGCTCAACTAGTCGAGTAACCACTCGAATGCATTGTAGGCACTAATTGTAATAATTTTTTCAAAACCTGAGGCGTGACCACTCTTACGCTTTCTAATAATTATTTCAGATTTAGGAGCAATACCATGACAGAGAAACAAAGACCTTTTGGTGTTTCGATGACGGAGCGGGAGATGGCGGAATGTTTGCCAGCTGATGAAGCTGCGTTTCGTTCACCTGTACCTACCCAAATTGTCTCGAACGGAGAATACAATCCGCTACCGCAAACGGCTAAGCAAAAGCAAGTTGAGGCATTGATCAAGGAAACCGCCGACCAACAAGCCCAGCTTCACAACACGTCACGTCGAAAATTTTTGGCATCAGCTTCCGGTATGGCAGCTGCCTTTTTGGCAATGAATCAGATACACGGCCCAATATTTGATGTGAATGCAGCTGAACTTAATCCAGATGCTGCCGGTGATCGCCGCACCACTTACAAAGGGCAATTTATTTTTGATGACCAAACTCACTTTATCCGCGATGACTTCAAAGAGGAAGGCTTGCTGGGTCTAACTAAATGGGCGGAGGGCGCGGGTGTTAACCCTAATATCAACAGCGTTCCAACCAATTTGTCCCGCTATAAAATGGACAACTACCTGAAAGAGATTTTCCTCGACAGTGATACCACGATTGCATTGCTCTCTGGTGCGCCGTTCGACGATCCGAACTGGTGGCTTTTGTCCAATGATGCGATCCAAAACGCTTGTCGAGCAGTAAACAAAATGGCAGGCAGTGTGCGTATGTTAGGCCATGCAGTCATCACGCCGAAATACCCCAATTGGATGGATGAAGTTGATCGTGCCATTGAGGAGTTAAAGCCAGTGTCTTGGAAGTCCTACACAATCGGCGATCCCTTCGGTCCTTCAAAGTACGCTTGGCGTCTTGACGATGAAAAACTCATGTATCCGTTCTACGAGAAAGCCATTAAGGCTGGCATCAACACGATTTGTATCCACAAAGGCCTCATGCCGCTGGATTACGAAAAGGCGTTTGCCGGTACCTGGGAAAGTGCCACTGTAAATGACTTAGGTCAGGCCGCCAAAGATTGGCCCGGAATGAACTTCGTCATCTACCACTCTGCGCTGCGTCCATGGTTAGCTGAAAAGCCAGACCGTGAGATGGCCCAGTTTGAAAAGAACGGCTACATAGAATGGTCTACCGATTTGGCTCGTATTCCAGAGAAGTTTGGTGTGAACAATGTGTACGCAGAACTTGGTTCAGTGTTTGCGAGTACCGCTGTCACAAACCCACGCTTCTGTGCGGCCTTCTTAGGTCAGTTGGTCAACCTCATGGGGCCTGACCGTGTGGTTTGGGGTACTGACTCGGTCTGGTATGGTTCGCCGCAGTGGCAAATCGAGGCTATGCGTCGTATTGAAATACCAGAAGACATGATGAAGCAACAGGGTTGGAAGATCCCGCTCGGTGATGGTCGTGGCTCAGTGAAAAACAAAATATTTGGCGAAAATTCCGCCAAACTTTATCGTTTGGACGCACAAAAAATCGCGGCTGATGCCAAGGCATTTGACCACGATAAGATCGCCCAAATGAAGGCTGAGTATCTAGCCATGGGTGGTGACCGAAGCAATGCGGCTTATGGCTACATTGCCAAAGAGGGACGTGAAAGCGTAACTAGCTAATCCCTGTTTGTTGACTGATCCAAGCAGGCTGTGTAGACGCACAGTCTGCTTGGGTTGTTAATTTCACATCACATAAGAAAGGACTCCCGTGAAAAAAATATTTTGGATGTTCTGTGCTTTCTTTGGAATGCTTCTGAGCAATGGACACGGACTCGCCGATGAAGATAAAAAGACGCGCGTGGGAACTTGCGCAGACGCTCGCAGCCAACAAGAATATTTCTGTGACGAGAAGAATGCCGCGAATGACTCGATGGTGGCGATAGGCACTGCTTGTCGTAATGCCAAGGTTAATGTCAAGGAAGCTTGTGAAGGTGTTGTTATGCCAGATCCGAAATACGAATCCTGCGCTATGGAACAAAAGTGCTAAGTGTTTTTTAGGCACTCTTAATACACCCCCCAACCAAGTCTGATTTTTTAAGACTTGGTTGGTTTTTTTTTGAAAGTAAATATGTTGTTTTTATCGTGCTGTCACCGATGGGTGCTAGGTGTTGCGGCGTTTGGGGTCTTAATAGCGCTTGCAGCAATCCCCTCGCTGCCGGATGCTTGGGGCCAAGTCACCCGGTCGGAAACTAAACCCGTTGCTCCTCAAGACGCGTATGTTCAGCCCGTGGAGGGTTTGAGTTACAGCCAACTTAGGCTTTTTCGAGAGGGAGAAAAAGAGTTCGGCGTGCCCTGGGTGGTTTTTCCACTGCTAGGAGGGCACTGGGGCTTGGGTCCAACTTTCATTGCAGATAAATGCTCAGGTTGCCATGTCAATGGTGGACGAGGAATAACCATTGAAAACGCCATCATCTTTCAACAATTACTTCGCCTCTCTGTTCCCGGGGAGGGCCCGAATGGTGGTCCCAATCCGCATCCCAATTATGGAGATCAGGTACAGGTTTTTGCGGTAAGCGTTGGGCTCAAAGAAAATCTCAAACCATCTGAAGCGGAGGTTTATGTCGATTGGGAGGCTTTGCAAGTCGAGTTACCTGACGGCGAGATGGTTTCTCTACGCAAACCGATTGTTCGGATCGAGAACGCGAATTTTGGCCCAATAGACGAAACGGTGATGACCTCATTGCGTAACACTCAGGCTGTTTTTGGTATGGGTTTTTTAGAGGCCGTACCTGAGGCTACATTGGTTCGTTTGGCTAAAGAACAAAAAAAGCAAGGGCTCAATGGCCGAGTCAACCGCGTGTATGACGATACCCTGAAAAAAACAGTAGTTGGCCGGTTTGGATGGAAAGCCAATCAGCCCTCGATCCGCCAGCAAATTGCAACAGCCTTCCTCGGGGATATTGGAGTGAACTCTTCCTTGTATCCAGATGAAAACTGTCCAGAAGTTCAAACGATTTGCCGGGCGATGCCGCCTGGAAACCAGCCTGAGCTCTTGGATTACAATTTGGATCAGATGACCTTTTGGCATGCCGCATTAGCGCCGCCTCCTGCTCGCAACGCGGATGTTGAGGAGGTGATTTTAGGTGAACGATTGTTTGAACAAGCCAAATGCTCTGGTTGTCATAGGCCCGAGTTAACAACAGGGGACTATCCACTGTTACCTCTTATTGCGAATCAGACTTTTCGCGCTTACACCGACTTGTTGCTACACGATATGGGTGAAGACTTGGCAGATGGGCGACCTGATTTTTTAGCGGGCCCACGCGATTGGCGAACTCCACCGCTTTGGGGTATTGGTCTGTCTGCTCAAGTTAATGGCAGTACTAATTTTTTGCATGATGGTCGGGCACGAAATATTCAAGAGGCTATTTTGTGGCACGGTGGGGAAGCCAAGGGATCTCGCGATTTGTTTGCTGAAATGTCGAAGGGTGAGAGGGATGCGCTTATCGCATTTGTAAATTCATTATGAAAAAAACAGGTTTAGCGATCATATTTTGGATAGGGCTGGTTTCAGTTGTTCGTGCGGATTGGGTGCTTTATGGAGATAACGGAAAAGCAACGTTCTACTATGATCCCGGTACGGTGCTGTTACAAAATTACCGGGTCAGCGTTTGGGAAATGGTGGACTATAGTTTCCCTTTAAATAGGGTGCTGTCCAACAAGTCGCACAAGGAATTCGATTGTCTCGATCTCACTTTCAGAAATTTGGCAGGCGAATTTTATGATCAAAAAATGCTTCAGGGCGAATTGGTTAGTCGAAGTCAGGAGCCTGAAGAGGATTGGCGGCCAGTGATTAAGGGTACCCGTAACTTCGACTTAATGACCATGATGTGCGCAAACTTGACTTGATTTTCTTTATCGTTTTCTACGAAATATTATTTTGAAAATTCTGCGCCTTCAATAATTGTAGTGGGCAACTAAATAACTAATTTAGTTGCTTTGATTTACTCAAAAAATTAGGCGTTGAGGTTATTGCTCTCAACGCCTAGCTTACGATGCAGTTGAGCTATAAAGATGATTACGCGGCGTCTAGTAGTTCTCGCAAGACATACGGCAAAATTCCACCGTGTAGGAAGTAATCGACCTCTATCGCGGTGTCAATGCGTGAGAGGAGGGTGACTCGCTTCTTGCTTCCATCTTTTCGCGTAATCACGAGTTCAATATCTTGTTGAGGTTTTAATCTGTCTAAGCCCACGATATCGAATGTCTCGTTTCCAGTTATGCCAAGTTTTTCCGCGGAATCATTTCCTTTGAACTGCAAAGGAAGAACGCCCATTCCAACGAGGTTGGAGCGGTGAATGCGTTCAAAACTTTTCGCGACCACTGCACGCACGCCAAGGAGTTGCGTTCCTTTTGCTGCCCAGTCTCGAGATGATCCCGTGCCGTATTCCTCACCTCCAAATACGACCGTGGGAGTCTTGGTCTTTTGGTACGCCATCGCTGCGTCGTAGATCGCCATTTCTTGACCAGAAGGCTGATACAAGGTGTATCCACCTTCCACACGAGTTCCGTCTTTTTTCGCGGGTAGCATTAAGTTTTTAATACGTACATTCGCAAATGTTCCTCGCATCATCACTTCGTGATTACCACGCCTTGCGCCGTAACTATTAAAGTCCACTTTCTGAACCTTGTTGTCGATTAGATATTTACCGGCAGGCGAGGTCTCTTTAATGGATCCTGCTGGTGAGATGTGGTCTGTCGTTACCGAATCACCAAAGATACCGAGCGCACGTGCGCCAACGATATCCCCGACACCACTTGGGCTCATCGCGAAGTCACCGAAGAAAGGTGGCTCAGCAATGTACGTGGATGTTGGCCAGTTATAAACCTCTCCAGCCGCAGACGGTACTTTTTTCCAAAGTGGTGTTGCGTTTGCTAGGTCTTTGTATAGTTTTCGGAAAGTTTTTGCATCGGTCGCGTGTTGTAACGCGTTTGCAACTTCCTGAGGAGTTGGCCAAATATCACCGATATAAACTGGTTTTCCGTCTTTTCCTATACCGAGTGCCTCGGTCATCAGGTCGCGTTTCATCGTGCCCGCGATCGCATAAGCGACGACTAAAGGAGGACTTGCGAGGAAGTTCGCACGAATATTTGGATGAATACGCGCCTCGAAGTTTCGGTTCCCAGAAAGAACGGCTGAACACACGAGATCATTTTTGATAATCGCCTCATCAATTGGCTCAGCTAATGGTCCCGCATTTCCAATACAGGTCGTACAGCCATATCCTGCCAAATAAAACCCTAATTTCTCTAAGTAGGGCAGGAGCTTCGCTTTCTTCAGGTACTCAGTAACAACTCTTGATCCTGGAGCAAGCGAGGTTTTGATGTGCTTTTGAACTGTGAGACCTTTCTCCACCGCTCGTTTTGCAAGCAAACCTGCAGCGACCAATACACCCGGATTCGAGGTGTTGGTACAGGAAGTAATTGCTGCGATTAAAACATCACCTGAACCAATATCGACGCCGTTACTGGTTTTAAATCGCGCATCGAGATCTGCTGCTTTTTTATTAAAGCCGCCAGCAGAGACTGGCGCAGAGAAGAGCGATGAGAACTGGGATTTCACTTCACCTAATTTGATGCGATCTTGAGGGCGTTTTGGTCCAGCAAGGGAGGGTTCGACTTTGGATAAATCAAGTTCTAATACTTGGCTG
>Ga0222715_10004613_pt1 | contig 11909 bp, 9 predicted proteins | sample C33_9DmetaG_FD_165056 | JGI IMG/M metagenome (GOLD analysis project Ga0222715, IMG submission 165056) | Estuarine water microbial communities from San Francisco Bay, California, United States - C33_9D | ecosystem: Environmental > Aquatic > Marine > Unclassified | place: USA: California...
CCACAACTACATCACCGCGCACGGCGGGTATCCGTCGCCGCTCAACTATTACGGCTTTCCGAAGTCTTGTTGCATCTCCGTGAACGAGGTGATTTGTCACGGTATTCCCGACGCGCGTCCGCTCGAAAAAGGCGATATCGTGAACATTGATGTCACGGCGTACATTTACGGCTACCACGGCGACTTGAACGAAACCGTCCTCGTGGGCAAGCCCGAGGACGTGGATGAAAAATCAAAGCACTTGCTCAAAGTCGCCTTGGAGTGCTTGTGGCGAGGGATCGACGCCGTCAAACCCGGCGCGCGCTATCGAGATATCGGTGACGTCGTCACCGGACACGCCACTCGAAACAACTGTTCCGTCGTGAAGACGTACTGCGGCCACGGCATCAACACTCTCTTCCACTGCGCCCCAAACGTTCCGCATTACGCCAACAACAAAGCCGTGGGCGCGATGAAAAAAGGTCACTCTTTCACGATCGAGCCCATGATCAACCTCGGCGACTGGCGCGATATCACGTGGCCAGACGGCTGGACCGCCGTCACCCGCGACGGTTCCCGAAGCGCGCAGTACGAGCACACCATGGTGTGCACCGACGACGGCGTCGAAGTCCTCACCGCTCGTCTTCCCTCTTCCCCCGCCGTCTTTCCTTTCATCGGCGAAGACGACGTCGACGTTGATTTATTGACCGGTCGCTTGGCCGCCGCGAGCTTGTGAATTGATTCTTTGATTCTTTGATTCTTTCGTCTTCGCCGACAGCTCGGCCTCGCCCTCGCGCGAGAAACCCTCAAACTGTATGTCGCAATCGGCGCCACTCCGCGCCGCGTTTCGCGCCGACTCGCGCTCACTCGCCAGTAACATGCCGTTCGCCGCGCAATGCATCGCTCCCGCGTGCGCGCCCGCCCGCGCGCGCGCCGCGACGCGTAAAAGCCGCGCCGTTCGCGCGTCGGCGCACCAACCGGGCGTCGTCATGCCGGACGGCGACGCGAGCGATTTGAACAAGTGGTCGAGAAAGATCACGCAGCCGAAGAGCCAAGGAGCGTCGCAGGCGATGCTGTACGCCACGGGCCTGACGGAGGCTGACATGAACAAACCGCAGGTGCGCGCGAGCGAGGCGAAGAGAATGCGCGAAGACGCGCGGCGACGGCTCGACTGACGAAAGGAATCGCGCGTCGTTGGCGCTAGATCGGCGTGTCCTCGGTGTGGTGGCAAGGAAACCCTTGTAACAAACACTTGCTGGACCTGGCGGGTAAAGTGGCGGAAGGCGTCAAGGCGGCGGATATGGTGAGCTTTCAGTTTAACACCGTGGGGGTGTCGGACGGGATTTCCATGGGTACGCCGGGCATGTCCTTCTCGTTGCAATCGCGGGATTTGATCGCGGATAGCATCGAGACCGTGATGGGCGGACAGTGGTACGACGGAAATATTTCGCTCCCGGGGTGCGATAAGAACATGCCGGGTACGATCATGGCCATGGGTCGATTGAACCGCCCGTCGTTGATGATTTACGGCGGTACTATTCGCCCTGGCCACTCCGCCGTGGATGGTGGCACACTCGATATCGTGTCCGCGTTCCAATCGTACGGACAGTTCGTTACCGGTGCCATCACGGAGGAACAGCGCAAAGACATCGTGCGTAACTCTTGCCCAGGCTCTGGCGCGTGCGGCGGCATGTACACCGCCAACACCATGGCCAGCTGCATCGAGGCTCTCGGCATGACCCTTCCGTATTCTTCCTCCATTCCCGCGGAAGATCCTCTCAAGATGGATGAGTGTTTCATGGCTGGCGCTGCGATGAAGCATTTGCTCGAAATTGACCTGAAGCCGCGTGACATCATGACTCGCGCAGCGTTTGAAAACGCCATGGTCACCGTCATCGCCCTCGGTGGTTCCACCAACGCAGTTCTTCACTTGATCGCGATGGCGCACTCTGTCGGCATTAAATTGACTCTGGACGACTTCCAAGCCGTCTCCAACAAGACGCCGTTCATCGCTGACTTAAAGCCGTCCGGTAAGTACGTCATGGAGGACGTCCACAAGGTTGGCGGCACTCCGGCGGTGTTGAAGTATTTGATGTCTGAAGGTATGATCGACGGTTCTTGCATGACTGTCACCGGTAAGACTCTCGCCGAGAACCTCGCCATCTGCCCAGATTTGACGCCGGGGCAAGATGTCATTCTCCCGGTGAGCACGCCCATCAAGAAGACTGGTCACTTGCAATGCTTGTATGGCAACATCGCCCAGGGAGGCTCCGTGGCGAAGATCACCGGCAAGGAAGGCTTGTACTTTAAAGGCTTCGCAAAGTGCTACGATAGCGAAGAGGAAATGCTCGAGGCCTTGGCGGTAGACTCTGAGTCTTTTAAGGGTAGCGTCATCGTCATTCGCTACGAAGGTCCGAAGGGTGGTCCGGGCATGCCGGAGATGCTTACGCCGACGTCTGCCATCATGGGTGCCGGTCTCGGGAACGACTGCGCGCTCATCACGGATGGTCGATTCTCCGGTGGCTCGCACGGTTTCGTCATCGGTCACGTCACGCCCGAAGCGCAGGTTGGTGGTAACATCGGTTTGATCAAGGACGGTGATATCATCGAAATCGATGCCGAAGTTCGCACCATTAACGCGCCGGATGTGACCGACGCCGAGTGGGAAAAGCGTCGAGCGACGTGGAAGGCGCCGCCTTTGGAAGCGACGTCGGGTACGCTCTACAAGTACTGCAAGCTCGTCGCCAGCGCTTCGGAAGGCTGCATCACGGACTTGTGATCGTTTTGACCTATATCTAGAACACAACTGCTATAACACTAATATTTTTCGACGGTTTCTAAATCTCTTCTGCATCGAACGAAAACACGCTATAATGATGATTCAAGCTCCGTACACCGTGTAGACGGCGAATGCCACTCGGTCCGCTGAGCGCGCCATTGATATTATCGCACACGGCGAATACCACGCGCTTCAGTCTCGAATGCACTAGTCCCATCGCGCACATAATGCACGGCTCTCGCGCTAAAAACACGTCGTATCCCGTGCACAGGTACGGGCGACCCATGATTTCCGTCATCGCCGAGCCCTTCGTTTGTGCTTCGCGTTTCCGTTTTTTTGCGTCGTCCCCACCTCCCGCGGCCTCGAGCGCGTCGCGTTCGAGTTTTTCCATCCGTCTCGCCTCGATTAAAGCCTCCACGTGCTCCTTTTCCGGATACATCTCGACGTCCCTCTTCGCCGCGAGATCGACCGCGGCGATGACGGCGTGTCGCAACGGATGCGTCGCCGACTCATCCACGCCCCGGGAGATCTCAACATCACGCGCTGGATCAACTATAATCGCACAATTCCCACTCATTTTCGCTCCCTCGCACGCTTGCTTCGTCCACTTTCGAAAATACGCCGCCTCCGCGTCGCTCGGCGTCTCCGTCTCGCGTTCCGCCGGCGCCGTCAAACTCACCGGCCAAATCGCGCACGCCTTCTCCCACGACTCCCTATCCTCCGGCCCTTCCGCGGGCACGTCCGCGTACACAACGCTCGCGATCACATCCGCGTGTCGTTCCAGCACGTCCGCGCGCACCGCGTCGTCGCTCTCCGCGTCCTCCCGCGCGCTCGCGCTCGCGCCTTCGCTCGCCAGCTTCACCACCACCTCCGTCGTCCCCTTCGCTCGCGCGCTCGCCCGCGCGCGCTTCACGTGCGCCAACGACGCCGGAAGCGGCGCCGCCGTCCGCGCGCTCGCGAGCACCGCCGACGTCGCGCGCGCGGGTATTCCCGTCGCCACGACGCACCTTCGCGTCGGCGTCGCCGCGTCCGCGTCCCGCGCCGCCTTCGCCGCGATCTCGCGCGGCGCGCGCGCGTCCAGCGACGCTCGCGCCGGCATGTCGCGTCGCCCGAGGCGTCGGCGCGCGCGCGGCGCGCCGCGGTGTCGCGCCGGGCGCGACGCGCGCGCGTCAAATCGCGACTCGCGCCGACGCCGACGCCCGCGCGCGCGCCGCGACGCGAGCTCGAGCGCGCCGAACGCACCGCACTTCGCCGCGACGCGCGCGCGAACGCGTCGAACGCGTCGATCGAGGGCGACGTTGAACCGGATCTGAGTCGCGATCGAAATCGCGATCGCGCGCGGAGATGGGAATCTGTTTGTCGCTGCCGGACGCGGCGGTGGATAAGGCGCGGACGCTGGCGGCGGCCGCGGGAACGCAGTGGTCGAATGGACTCGGCGCGTCGTCCGCGGCGGCGGCGAAAGCGGCGCGGAAGGCGAAGCTGACCAAGTACGCGCTGGTGAAGTGCGAATTCGACGCCGACACGGCGACGAAGGCGAACCGGTTGAGCGTGATTCGAGAGATGCTGTTCGAACAGATCGCGCTTTGGAAAGCGTGGTCGGTGGGAACGTTGCCGCTGGATTACAGCGTGCTCATGCATTGGAGTAAACACTGCCATGCGAATGAGGAATGCTCGAAGCGACTGCGAAACGTGGCGCTTCAAGTGCAAAACGCCGCCGTCGCGCACGCCGATTACGTCACGTTCATGACTGGGCCGTTCATCGAAGGCATTGATGAAGCGATCGATGTCATCGAAGAAGCTTGGAACGTGTACGAGGTTTACGAAAAGTCCGAATACGATTACAGGTTTGCTTTGAAGACATCTAAGGATGAGGAAAACAACGCCGTGAAAAAGGGTGAGGCGGAAATCAAGCTCCAAGAAGCGAAAAAGGCCATCCATGATTGTGGTGACAAGGTTGAATCGATTCTCGTTCCGTTGTTCAAGCGCACGATTACCGAGCTCGAAAGTTTCGCGAAAAAGTGCATGGAAAAGCGGGAGCAAACGGGTGAGGAGGCCATCGCCACCGCGTCCAAGTTCGAACGCGCCAACTCTGTTGCGTATGCCAAGTTGAAGAAACGCACCTACACGGCTGCAGATGCCATCAATGTCGCCAAAAATGCCATCGTTGACAACGGTCTTCCAACGGAATTGAACGAAATCAACACAAAACTGGACGAAATGAAGCGTCACGGCATCGCTTTGGCGCTGATCTTCCAAGATTTTGTGCCGTATATAAAACTCATCTTCGGGCCAGATCGCATGAATGTTTTCGCTGATGAATTATGCAAAAAGATCGACGGTTTCAAGCCTCTGAAAAAAGCGGCGGCCGAGATTCATGATAAGATTCAAGCTCTGACGAGTGAGATCGACGTCGAGGAATTCAAGCGCATGGTTGACGAGTTCGAGCAAGTCATTCACACGGAGTGCAGCACGGTCTCCTCTCATTCCACTGCATACGTCAAATCGTTGACTGAAATCAGCAAAGCTGAACGAGCTCTTGAAAGAGCAGAAGCCGTTTACAAAAGTAAAGCGGCAAAGTTCGTCATGCCGCCCATCGGCGAGAAACTCGCCCAGTTTAACGACGAGAAGGCGGCGTGGAACGGCGCGTTCAAGGACGCACAAGACGCCGTCACGATCGCTAAAGAACGCTCAGTGGCAGATTTGAACGCGCACAAGGAGAGCTTTGATAATCTGTTCGTCAAGAAAGATTCCACTTTCCACTCATTCATCATCGTCGCGATTGAAAATGCTTGCGCGGTCGTCACCGAAGCGCACAAGACAATCGCCGCGGTGAAGGCGCGTCAAATCAACGACGCGGCCGAAGAGCCCGAAGCAGAAGAGGTGATCGAGGTTCCTGAGGTCGATTTCTCCAAAGCAGATGCGAGCCACGAAGAAGCCGAAGTCTCCAAGGCCGAAGCTGAAGCGAGAATGAAGGAAGCGGAAGAAGCCGAAGCCAAGGCCAAGGAAGCCGCCGAGGCGGCGGAGAAGGCTCGACAAGATGCGATTCGAGAGGAAGACGAAGCAAAAAAAGAAGCGCTACTTCGCAAGGCTGAAGAAGAAGCCAAAAAAGCCGAAGAAGAAGCCAAGGCGAAGCAAGAGGCCGAAGCCAAGGCCAAGGAAGCCGAGAAGATTCGAGCCGAAAAGGAAGCCAAGGCGGCGCAAGAAGCCGCAAAGGCGGCAAAGGCGCTCGAGCATCAAGTCTCCATCGCCGAGAAGAACGCTGAAAAAGAAGCCTCGAACGCGGCTTCTCAGCAAGATAAAGTCGATGCGGAGCGCGAAGCAACCATGAAGGAAACTCTCGCAAAGGTTGCGAGTATCAAGGAGTCGTCGATTTCAAACGCTGAAGCCTCCATCGGCGCAGAACTTTAAGGACCGCCCCTCCAAAATATTTTACGGGAAAAGCAAGCAAAAGCGCATCACAGACGCACGCATAATAATAAGTAACGAGTATCGGGTATCCGCTTTGAAACGGACAAACCATTGTAAATGATATCTACAATTCGCCTACTGAAAGTCGCCTACTGAGCCGCCGCGCTGGACGCCTTGCGGGAAAAGGACTTCGAAAGTTTCTTTGATGAAACTTCTGGCTTGCGCGCGACGGTGAGGTACATCACCGTGTAGGTTCCCGTCTTGCCACCGGCAACGAGCGCGTCTGCACCCTTCTTCAAGAACGTACTCACGTTCACGCTACCCTTGGGCGCGATGCCCACCTTCTCGAGAGCAAGAACGAAGTAATGCGTGATGTTACGACCCCACGACGTCGTCTTGAACGACCAAAAGTCGCGGAACGGCGACCAGCGGCGGTACGGATCGATCGGTTCGTACCACGGAATATCCGCGGTTTTCACCAAATCTTCTTCTTCGAGGATTTCAAATCCAGCCTTTTTCAACGCATCCAAGACTTCGTGCGTCGTTCTAGCCGTCGGCAAGCCGTTCCCGAGCAAGATGTCTTGACGAATCGCCCGGTGTTCGGGGTTCTTTTCGTCGTATTCATCCGTAAGGCACCATTCGTACGACGCGAAAATCCCCCCCGGTTTCAACACGCGAAATATTTCAGAGTAACAACCCACCGCATCGGGCGCGTGGCACGTGGCCTCGATCTGATACACCCCGTCGTAGCTGTTATCCGGCTTGGGAATGTTCATGAAATCCGCCTTGACGAAGTCGCAGTCGTCGTGTCGTCCGGTTCTTCGATTCATCGCCTCCCCGCGCGAGATTTGAAACGCATTATTATTCAACCCCGTCACCGACGCCCCCGTGAACGCCGCGATCTCTCGCAGCGGTCCACCGACCCCGCACCCGACGTCCAGGACTTTATCCCCTCGTCGCACCCCGAGCTTGCTCGCCAGGTAGTGCTCGTGCCTCGCGATCGACTCCCGCAGCGTCTCCCACCGGTACCGATGCGCGAAGTGAAACGACTCCCCCCACCCGTACTCGTAAAACGACGTCGCGAGGTCGTAGTACTTGTTCACGACGTCCGCGTAGTTCCCCGTGCGCGTCGAATCGTCTTCGTGTTTAAAGTAATCCTCGTACGCCTTCGTCGCCCGCGCCGCGTCGTCGCGCGCGACGTTCCCGCCGAGCAGCGCGATTTGCGACAGTCCCTTCGCGCTGCTCGCCATCGCGTCGCTCGCGTCGCGCGCGCGCGCGTCGCGGTGTGCGGTACATCAGATCGACGCGCGGTGCGTCAGATCGCCGTCGCGTCCGCGCGATCGACGCGCATCGCGCGCCGCGCGCGCGACGCCGCGCCACACCGCGTCGCGCGCGCGCGCGGACGCGCGTCGCGATGCGCGGCGTGCGCCCCGCGCGCGAGCTCGCGCTCGCGACGACGACCGCGGACGCGCGACGCGGCGACGCGGTCGCGTCGACCGCGTCGCGCGACCGCGTCGCGCTGCTCGTGATCGACGTGCAGAACGATTTCGCGCACGCGCGCGGCGCGCTCGCGGTCGCGGGCGGGCGCGACGTCGCGCGCGCGTGCTCGAGCGCCGTCGAGCGCTTCGACCGCGTGGTGTTCGCGCAGGATTATCACCCGACGGGACACCTGAGCTTTGCGAGCGCGCACGCGGGGAAGGCGCCGTACGACGAAGTGGAGCTCGCGTACGGGACGCAGACGCTCTGGCCCGATCACTGCGTGCAGGGGACGTGGGGATGCGCGTTTCACGACGAGTTAGTCGTGCCGCAGAGGGCGATGGTGGTGCGAAAGGGGCACGACCGGGACGTCGATTCGTACAGCGCGTTTTTCGAAAACGACCGACGGAGCGATACGGGACTGGATGCGTACCTCAGGAGCGAGGGCGTCGAGGTCGTGTACGTCGTCGGATTAGCGTACGATTTTTGCGTCAAGTACACCGCGTTGGACGCGAAACGATTGGGATACGACGCGTACGTCGTGCGGGATTGTTGCGCGGGCGTGGCGATGCCGGGGACGATGGAGGCGGCGGACAGGGAGCTCGCGGACGCGGGCGTCGTCGTCCTCGAGACGCTTCCCGCGTAGCGCGCGACTGTTGTTTCGTACGAATCGTTCGACGTTAGCCGTCGTTTGTAAACAGCGCGCGTGATTCGCCCTCGTTCGGAACGCAGTCGCCGACGCCGACGCGCGCTCGCGTCCCGCGCCGTCGCCGCCGCACTCGCCGACGCTCGCGGCGCCGACTCGACATGCCGTCCACGGTGCGCGCGCGCGCGCGACCCGCGCGCGCGCTCGCGCGAGCTCGCGCGCGGACGAACCGCGCGCGCGCGCGAACGACGCGAAAGAAAACTCGACTGACGCGTCGAACTCGACGACTCGCAGGCGAGCGCGCGCCGCGCGCAAAAAATCGAACGCGAGACGACGAAAGCGGCCGAGCAGTCCGCGGCGGCGAAGAAAGCCGAAGAAGACGCGCACTGGGCGGCGCACGGGGACGGCAAGAAGAGCAAGGCGGCGCAACGCGCGGAGGCGGACGCGGCGGCGGCGGACGCGAGGGCGGCGGCGCGCGCCGAGGCGAGACGGCAGGCGGCGGAGGAAGAGGCGGCGTTCTCGGGGGCGAAGAAGGCGCCGGCGAAGAAGGTCACGGCGTATGATTTGGCGCAAGGGAAAGAGATGGACGCCAAGGCGAGGCTCAAGGCGAAGTTTGCGGCGAAAAAGGCTGAGCAAAAAATACAAGAGTCGGACGAATACGACGACACGGTTTTGCGAGCGAACGAAAATAGAAATATCGACATGGTCTCGGCGAGCGGCGTCGACGCCGCGCTAGACGCGCTGACGATTGAAGAGCGATCGGCGTCGCCCGCGCCGTTGAGCGGTAAAGCCGCGTACGCTGCGTTTGAGGCGGAAAAACTCCCCGAACTCAAGGCTGAAAAACCGGGCCTGCGTAAGCAGCAGTACGCCGACTTGATGAGTAAACTCTGGGCGCGCGCGCCGCAGAATCCCCAAAATCAAAAGTAGCGCGTTTGAATAACACACCGACTCGACGCGCGCGCTCCGGGCGCGTTCGTCGCGGAATCTCAAGAATAAAAACTAACGAGCGCGGCGGAGTCTCGGTTTTGAATCTTATTAAAACATCCGTCTCGGCGCCTCGCCCTCAAACCTCATCCATCCCGTCTCGTCCTCCGCTCTAATAAATAATAACGCGTCCATAACATTAATACACATTCGCTCGAACGTTCGCTCGAACGTTCGCTCGCGCGCCTCGCGCCTCGCGCCTCGCGCCTCGCGCCTCGCCCCCTCACTTCGCCTTCGTCCCATCCTTCGAGCTCACCGTCTTGCGTCCATCGAAGTGTTTCCGTCTCGCCTCGCTCGCCCGCGCGGCGAACGTCTGCCAGAACCCGATCACCGCGCGCTCGCTCCGCTTCGCCCCGCTCTCGCGCTCGACGAATCGATTCACGCGTCCGTCGTCCATCGACGATCGCGCGACGTCGTCGTCCGTCGACGCCCTCGCGCGCGCCGCGCGCGGCCGTCGCGCCGCGCGCGCGCGCGGTCGCGGTCGCGCCGCGGTCGCGGTCGCGGTCGCGCGCGCGCCTCGCGAGAGCATGCCGCGTCGCGTCGCGTCGCCGTCTGCGGCATCGCGCGACGCGTCATGCGCGCGACGACGACGCGCGTCGCGCGCGGCGTCGCGCCCGCGCGCGACGGACGCGCGCGTCGCGTCGCGCGTCGCGTCGGCGCGCGCGCCGCGCGCGCGGACGGCGACGCGGCGCCGCCGCGCGGGAAGTCGGAGGCGTACGACCAGGCGCGCGTCGCCGTCGAGCGCGCGCTCGAGAAGTCGACGAAGCGCGCGACGAAGCGGCGACGGGCGAGCGGGAAGGTGGTCGGGAAAGCGGCGCGCGTGGCGGTGGAGCTGCCGGTGAACGACGACTCGGACGCGGCGCTGATCGAGATGGCGACGGCGACGCTGGGCGCGAGCGCGCGGGACGCGACGGCGGTGTTCGGAAGGGCGAGCGCGGCGAAACTGGCGCGAGAGATGGGATGCGCGATGGAGTGCGTGAGCGTGGATGAGGCGTGGACGGCGGCGGACGCGGCGGCGAGGGATGGGATCATCGCGTTGGTCGGGGTGCCGAGCGATCGAGTGGAGGCGGCGATGCGCACGTGTCGAGCGGGAGAGGGAAGGCCGACGGTGTGCGTGAACGTGGAGTGGGAGCACGACGGCGACGGGGGATTGGCGTGGGCCATGTCGCGACAACAGGCCGGGGTGGACGAGGAGAAGCCGAGCGATGTGGAGGCGTTTGCGAATTCGTTCGTCGTGGTGTACTCGTTCCTGCCGCTGAATATCCAAGCGTCGATGTTCGCGTCTTCGCTCGAGGGTGCGGTGTTTAAGTGCGTGCGAGGAGGCGCGCCCGCGGGAACGCCGTGGCGAATCTTAGTGAAAGAGAAGGGCGCGTTCGCGCAGGTCGGGGCGATGCAGCGGCGACCTCAGCAAACGGATTTAGAGGCGGCGTTGTACAACTCCATCGCAGCCAAGTCGCCCGTGAACGAAGCCGTGGGCAAAGCCAGCGGTTTCTTCCGCGGGCTCATGAACAAGGACAAGTGAGTAATATCATATCGCTAACTCCGTAGAAATCGTCGTCTGTGCCGCCGTGCGCGCGCAGAAAGTCATCCGTATCAAGACGAGCGTCGCCGCCGAACACCAAAGCGGCGGCGTCACATCACGCAGCGGCGATCGTCGCGCGCACCATGTCCACCATGTACGGCGCCAGACCGAGCGAAGACTCAGGTTAGTCGACATCGATGCAGCGCGCGCGACGCGCGCGCCCGCTCGCGGTGTCGTCGTCCTCGACGAAACACGTTTTCGCGCCCGAACACGACGCTCGATCGATGACTGACGCGAAGCGCGCGCAGGGTTGTTGAATCCGGAACGACGACGCCGAAGCATCCCGCTCGCGATGCAAGGCGCGGTAGTCATGGCGTTCGGGCTCGGGATCGCGTACTTGATGTACAGGTTGACGGCGGATGACGACGACGGAATTAGAGTCATTCGCTCGACGGATGACTTCCCGTGAGCGGCGCGCGGTGGGTGGTGAGCGTATCCTATATATTTGTAATACAAGTGAAAAAGTTCTATGATGTCGTTTCGTTATGCCGTCGTCGTCGTCGTCGTCGTCGTCGTCGTCGTCGTCGTGTTTAGTCGTATTGCGTCAAATCAAACGTCAGCACCTTGGAGCACGCCTGCGAGACGTCTCGCGTGACGCCGACGAGAGCATCCGCCTTGTCGTAAAAGTAATCTTTCAAAGAGATGACGATGGATTGAGTTCCATCCTTACCGTCCTTACCGTGCGAGCGCGCAGCCATGAACTTGGCGAGCTTTTCGACGTTCACCTTATCGAGCGCTGCGTCGACTTCGTCGAGGACGAAGAACGGCGAGCTTCGGTAAGAGTGAATCGAGAACAAGAGCGCAACAGCGGCGATCGTCTTCTCGCCACCAGAGAGCTGTTCCATTTCACGGAAACGTTTCGTGGGCGGCATGGCGGTGAAGTTGACGCCGTGCAAGAAAGGATCTTCGTTGCTTTCGAGGCTCAAGTATGCCTGACCGCCGAGCGGGTGGCTCGCACTTTGCGTCAACTCCTTGTACAGAACGTCGATAGAGTCGGCGATATGCTGGAAAGCATCGAGGAATATGGAGCGTCGTCGACTTCGCACATCCTCGAA
>Ga0222715_10004622_pt1 | contig 11895 bp, 10 predicted proteins | sample C33_9DmetaG_FD_165056 | JGI IMG/M metagenome (GOLD analysis project Ga0222715, IMG submission 165056) | Estuarine water microbial communities from San Francisco Bay, California, United States - C33_9D | ecosystem: Environmental > Aquatic > Marine > Unclassified | place: USA: California...
GCCATGTTGCGATGCTGTTGGCCATTTTTAATCCTAAGCTGTCAGATGCATCACCTAAGAAGAGCGCATAAGGAGGGGTTAATTTCATAATAAAAAATTCTCATTTTGTGTGCGTTTTTGTAGTCTCGGAATAATTATACACATCATTTTGAAATTTATTGTAAGTTTAGTTTAAAACAACTCGATATCCGGCTCTTTATTTACTGATTGAGCCGACTGCCCAGTAACTTGAGAATGAATATCTCGTTGATCTTCCATGTGATACCCACTACTGAGGGCGTTAATATCGAATGGCGCATGGTTTTCTAATACTTTAATATTACCTATGTTATTTTGTAGCTCAGTAATGTATTGATTAATTTGTTGATGGGATTGCTGTACCTGCTCAATCCGTTGTCGTGTAATATCCTGAAATTGTACACTAGCAAAAGTATCAACTACTAAATTTTTTGCTTGTGCCGAACCATGCTCCATTTGTGCTAACACCTCGGTGTTGAGGGCTTCTAATTCCCTATAGGTGCCTGATAATGTCGTCAGTCCTTTGGCATACTGTTGAAGTTTATTATTTTCTTTTTCTATTTTGTCTTGGTCAAGCATATGCGCCATTTGTTTTTCGACCATATTAATCGCTTTTTCAATGCCGACATCAATATGATTAGCCGCATTTTCTGATTGGCTTGATAAGGTTCTCACCTCATCAGCAACGACCGCAAAACCACGACCATGCTCTCCAGCACGAGCAGCTTCAATTGCAGCATTAAGTGCAAGTAAATTGGTTTGTGATGCAATGTTTTTGACTAATCCCGTCAGCGTGGTTAATTGATTAATTTCGGCTAGTACTTGCTGCACTCGAATGGCATGCTCTTCGCTTTCTACTTTGCGTTGATCGACATAAGCTTGCAACTCGATAATCTGTTGATTGACACCTGTTACGCGCTTGGATGAATCGGAGCGTAAGTTGTTGGTTTGCGCAATAGAATTAGTAATTTGTTCTAATGACTCCCCAATCGTGTTTTCAATAGCTTGAAGTTGAGTGATTAATGTTACAGATGCAGTTTCTGTAACATTAGACACACCATGGAGTTGTTCATTTAAGAGTTCATTAATATTTTGTACGTCTTGTTGGGTTTTGAGTAGTTTGTCGATCACTATGCTTGCGTACTCTACTCCGTATTTATTCAATGCTTGGTTGACCTCAGCAGGACACTGAAAATTAGCATTGGAAAGCTTAACAGATGAGACGAATGAGCCCTTTATTTGCCAAAATAATAATGAGCTCACACATGCTATGGCCAATAATGAACATACAAAGATAGTAGCGGCTGCATTGTATTCGACAAACAATGAGTTCATCGCGTTAATAATCATATCGCCCAATACCAAGCCAAATATGGAAACAACTGCGAGAGTAAAAAGCGCAATTTTTCCAATTAACGCCTTAAATTTACTAACATGTATAGTATAAACATCAGCTTGTTGTGAATGTATGCTTCCGTGCATTAATAACTCCTTAAAATTAGTTAAACTGTGTCGCTTAAACAGGTAATACCTTACGCACAACATTACTCAGTTCGTCGGGCTGTACCGGTTTAACCAGCCAGCCAGTTGCGCCAGCTTGTTTAGCTTCATCCCGTTTTGTTTGTTGTGATTCAGTCGTTAGCATCAACATAGGTTTAAAACGCATTTCTGGGGTGCGTTTTAATTCTTTAATTAAATCAATACCGTTCATCTCCGGCATATTTAAATCGGTGATCATCAGATCGGGTTTAAACATAGGTGCTTTGGAAATTGCTTGCTTGGCACTAGTTGCTGTTTCGACGGAATAGCCATTGCGTTTTAATACCCCTTCCATACTCATCAACATGGTTGGAGAATCATCAACGATTAAAATGCGTTTCATATTTATTTATCCTTAACTAAACATTAATTTATGCAACATGTTGCATGTGCTGACGCAATAATTGCGACAAAGGCCCATCAGATGGCCAACTCGACACATTAGGTCGAGTAGCCAACAATACTTGTATTACTGCTGTGTGTGCGTGCTGGAGCGCTTTTAAATTCACTTTGCGATTCGGCTTTTCTAATAACCAACACAGCAATGTTTCTGCTTCTTCAATCGTCACATCGTGATCAAACACGGCGACGGTTTTTTTAAATGCTATCGACACGCTAAAATCTCCTGGGTGTTAAGAACTAAGAGTACTCGGCCATCACCGAGTAATGCTGTGCCCGAATAATAGGGATAATTTGCCATGACGCCCTCTAATGGTTTTTGAATGGTATCGATCCCTTCGTGAAATTCGTCAATAACTAATCCCACTTCTTGGCCGTCTTGTAATACCACTAAGATAGATAATTCTTTGGGTGTATCGGTACACTCTGCTAATCCTAACAATCGCCTTAAATGAAATATAGGGATCACTCGGCCGCGTAAAATGACGGCTTCATCTTGCTTAATTTGATAAATGTCTGTCGCAGGTATTTTTACTGTTTCGACTATTGACTGCATACCAATACCATAAGATTGATGACTCACTTCGATCATCATGACGCGGTTAACGGCCATTGAGAGTGGCAACGACAGACGAGTGGTTGTTCCTTTATCAATTTCACTTTGCACATGAACTGAGCCACCAGCTTGATGAATTGCAGTACGTACTACGTCCATTCCTACACCGCGGCCAGAAATATCTGAAATTTGTTCAGCGGTAGAAAAACCTGGCGCAAAAATTAACTGCAAGGCTTCTTGATCTGAAATAGTGTCAAGCCGCAGCTCATCAATGACGCCTTTTTCATAAGCTTTACGTTTAATAATATTGGGATCAATACCTTTACCGTCATCTATGATTTCGATTAAGACTTGGTCATCCCGCGGGATAGCGCGTAGTGTAATCAAGCCTTGCTCTGGTTTATTTTTAGCGGCGCGCTCATGAGGTAACTCAAGGCCATGATCTAAACTATTTCGAACTAAATGAATTAACGGATCGGCGAGCTCCTCAACGACATTTTTATCAGCTTCAGTTTCTTCCCCTTCAATCTGAAGTGAAATTTGTTTGTTTAGCTTGCGTGATAAATCTCGCACTAAGCGTGGGAAGCGTTGAAATACAGTAGAAAGAGGGACCATTCTCACTTGCATCATGGCTTCTTGTAAATCTTCACTTAAGCGATTGATAACAGAGTATTGACCATGAATCTCTTTAGCCAGAGCTTTGACGCCGTAGGTTTCTTCAGCTCGTTTAGCTAAAAAAGGCAGGGCATTTTTGGCGACAACTAATTCCCCGACCAAGTCCATCAAGTTATCGATTCGAGCTTGATCGACTCGCAGTGTTTTTTGTATGGGTAGAGCCTCCGATTGCGGTTTGGCCTCACTACGTTCCTGAGTGATGACTGGCGGTGGAGTCGGCTCAGTTTGTCCTAAATACCCTTTAAGATAAGTTGCTAATGGCTCTAGCGTTCGCGTAGCTAACGCGTCAGCAATTAATGTATCTAGCGTTTTAGTTGTCACCTTCAGTGCATTGAGTACATTCTTAATAACCTTGCCCGTAGAGCGAATTCGCCCTTCGATAATATGTGCTTCACATGGTAAAGTTAAAATGTGCATTTGTGTTTTTAATAACTGTTCACACGCGTTGTGCTGCTCAGTAGTCAACCCTTGTTGTGTATGCGATGTCGAGCTGTCATTATCATGAAGTAGTGACTCTTCAGTATCGCCAAAGGTTAAATTTAACAGTGCATCGGGTAGAGATTGAAAACTCTGCTGGGCGACATTGAGCGAGTTTGTCGAATCATCATCTAAATCAAAATATCCAAGATTAAACGCCGAAAGGAGTGCTTTGATGATACGGATATTGGGTTTATGTTCATGGCTAAGCGAAACTAACCATTCACAAATTGTTTCTTGGTAAGGAGCATTCGCTTCAATATTAGCCATGCTTGTGACTTGTCGAGAAAACTTTTCCCATTCTAGATTCATCGCCGAGAAGTTCACATCATTGATAAACAGTTGATATGCTTGTGTAGGCTTAAATTTGCCTTCAGGTGAGGCTAAAAATTGACGGTCCAGTTGATAAAGTGCAATTTGTTCATCAACATAGCGAAAGTGTTCATGAATACCTGCACTATCTTCTGTTGTGAGTATTTGGATGATCAGATTACAGTGAAACGGATCGAGTAGCGCTTTATCTTGTGGCCATTCGTTGCGTGCTTGAATGCGAAAAGTAATCAAGCCGGGACATTCTTGTACTAGGCGAATCGGGTCTTCGCCATTAAAGAAACACTGTGCATCCGGCGTATAGGTAATGATATTGACATGTCGATCACTATTAAGTAATTCTTTGTAAAGTGCTTTACGCGCTAAATGATGAAGTTCAGATACCCAATTTGGTGCATTGGTTAATTCTGTTAGTATATTTACTTTATCGCTAGCATTTGCTGGATTATTCCCAGTTAAGTCGGACTCTTGAGTACCCATAATGGCTCGCAATGCCACACATAAGCGGCTTGATAGCTCATCGGCACTGCGATTGAGAGTTTGCGAAGACTCTAATTCATCTAACCAAATACCGACTTGATCCATACTATTTAATAAAGTGTCGATATGCTCAGAGGTTAATACCAACTCGCCACAACGCACTCGATCCAGTACGCTTTCCGCTTCATGGACAACTTTGGTAAAGGGCATGATATCAAATAAGCCAGAGGAGCCTTTCATTGTATGTACGCTACGAAATAGCGTATCGAGCATTGCAGCATTGGTCGGATCTTGCTCTAACGCTAAAAAGCTTGCCGAGCCAGCTTCGAGATTATCTCTAGACTCGGAAATAAAGGTCGCTAACATACTATCCATGAGTGACGACTCCAGCTATTAATTGGGTATATTGTTGAATATCATCGGGCTTTGCCGGTTTGACTAAATAGAAATTTGCTCCCGCGGCGAAGGCTTTTTCCTGATCATCCGGCTCTGCTTCTGTGCTGACCATGATGACAGGAGTGTGTTGTAAATCTGGTATTTGACGTAATTCTTCGACAAAGCGATAGCCATCCATCTTCGGCATGTTTACGTCCACCAAACATGCATCAGCTGCAAAATCATACATTTTTTCTAAGGCTTCTATGCCATTTTCAGCTTCCTCAACCTCATAGCCTAGGCTTTCAACCAGATGTTTGTGATACATACGTACCGTAACTGCATCATCCACAATTAAAATTTTATTCATCCTTGACTCCTAATTTGTTTAGCGTTGATACACTAAAGCTTTGGGAAATTTACGTATTTTATACAATGAGGAAATACGGCTCATTGATTCTGAATGCCCTAAAAAAACAAATCCATTTGGGTTTAACGCATCAAAAAAGATGTCAGCTGCTTGACGCCGTGATACATCATCAAAATAAATTAATAGATTGCGACAAAACACAATGTCAAAGCCTCGATATGAACGAGTCTGTGCAGGTTCAGCTAAATTAACTTGGGTAAATTTTACGGATTGACGAATATCAGAGTTAATTTGATACTTACCGTTTCCCATTGATGTAAAATATTTATGTTTATATTCAACCGGTAATAACTTTACTGACCTTTCGTTGTAGATCCCTTCTTTAGCGCTAGCTAACACGTTTGAGTCTATATCCGAGGACACTATTTCCACATCGTAACTATTGATACCGGGCCATTTTTCAAGTAGGTACAAAGCAATTGAATAGGGCTCCTCACCAGTACTCGATGGAATCGACCAAATACGTATGGTTTGACTGCTTAGGCTGCTTTTGTTATCCGAGATTTTGTTTTTAACTATTTCATCCATGACATTTTCTACAAGACAATCAAACTGATATGCTTCGCGAAAAAAATACGTTTCGTTCACTGTCATGGCATTAATCAGTTTTTGTACCTCTTCTCCTGATGCTTGAAAGCGCATAAAGCTAAAATAACTGCGAAATGATTGATGGCCAGTATGTTCCATTCGTTCGATTAATCGTTTATCAACAAAATAACGTTTAGACTCTGAAAATTTAATCCCGGTTTTACGATAAAAAAAGTCTCTAAATTTATCAAAATCAGCATCGGAAATTATGCTCGTGTCAGTTTTACCCGATGCGTAATCCACAGATGGGAAAACTAATTCTTTAGCCATGCACGCCCCCAGCTAAACGGGTTAACGCGATGCCAGCGGCAAATTGGATATACTCATGATCGGCAAATCTACGCTGTACATTATGTAATAACGGTTCGATATCAACTGTCGCGACTTCGGCTAAACGATCAATGGCTGCCGCAACGACATTGACATGAGACTCTTCTTCAAGGACTTGCTTAAGCCATTGAGGTGTATTGGGGTGTGCCAGTTGTTGTAGGATATCCATAGCAAAAATTCGTACGTCTGAATCGCTATCTTGTAGTAACAATTGGATTGGGGCATCCATTAAATCCGGCATGGTTTGTAGTACTTCTATGGCACCATTGCGTTTACTGGCGTCTTCACTGCTCAGTAATGCTATTAATCCTGTCACTGTATCGTTATTGGGTAATTGCTGTAAGCTCGACAATATACCTTCGATGACTTGAGGTTCGCTCTCGGTTGTTAATGCACTAATCAACAAGGGGGCAGAGTTGTCAAAGAACGCTAAATCGCGAGCAGCCCAGCGTCGTTCAGATGGCGTTAAACTGGATAATTGAATTTTTAATTGGGTAAAATCGCGATCTGCAATGCGCCGTTCTTGGTCTGGCTTCAACAAATCTTGATTAGCTGTCTTAAGAGCCATGATACTTCCTTTTAAATGTTACGTAACAACCTTGTCACGTAATAAAATAGTTATTTAACCCACTTTGTGAGTGTTTTCGCGATGTCATAATTGGGTAGTACTTTATCTGCACCATTGCGTTCAATTAATTCTCTAGGCATACCAAATACGACTGCGGTTTGTTCGGATTCTGCGATGGATTTTGCCCCTTTTGCATTCAAATCGGCCATTGCTTGGGCGCCATCATTACCCATACCAGTTAATTGCACACAAATAGTTTGTGATGCAGGGATCAGTTCTTCAACACTCATTACTAATTTTTCTACACTCGGGTGCCACAAATAATTTGGGTCAGCTGGTACATTAGTCAACATTAATCGACCTGCACGTCTAATAAGTTTTATATCGGCATCACCACGCGCAATATAAATATTCCCAGGCTCTAAATCACACGGGCGGTTAACTTCGCTGACAGTTAACTTACATTCTTTATTCAAGCGTTCGGCAAACACTTGGGTAAAGCGAGATGGCATGTGTTGTGCTACAACGATGGGGACGGGGAAATCAGCTCCTAATTCGCTAATAATAGTTTGTAATGTGCTTGGCCCACCAGTGGATACCCCGATGACAATTACCTGGTATTGCGATTGATTGGCTAAGCGTTGTAATGCGGATTTATCGATAGGTTGCGCAATTGCTTTTTCACGTTGAATACGCAAGCGGTTACGCAATCCTAATTTATTGCCCATTCTGATTTTACTAGCAGAATTAACCTTACTCAGTAAATCGGCTTCAATGTCTCGAATGTTAATTGATACCGTTCCACCGGGCTTGGCAACATAATCTACCGCGCCTAATTCTAATGCTTCAAATGTGGCAATGGCGCCTTTCTCAGTGAGTGATGAAACCATCACTACCGGAGTAGGGCGTTGCTGCATAATTAAACTCAAACATGTGATCCCGTCCATAACGGGCATGTTGATATCTAGCGTAATGACATCAGGTTCAAAGCTCAGTGTTTTGCTAACACCTTCATCTCCGTTTCGTGCCGTTTCAACGATATAATCGTAACCTTCTAAAATATTGCGTAAATGCTTACGCATTAATGCAGAATCTTCGATGATTAGAACCTTTTTTGCCATTGTTATGCTGCCTTTTCTAACAAGTTGTCAATGTCCGTTGCGTTGATTAATGCCGCGACACTTAGTACTTGGATCATACGTTTATCAGCTTTCAAATTAATCACCTGACCCATAAATTTAGCTTGATCATCGGATAATTGTGGTGCTTCTTCAATATGAGCTAACGGCAAACGAATTACCTCTACAACCGAATCAACAATAAAACCAGTGCGTTTTCCATCGATACTCAAGACAATAATTCGCTGCCGATCATTATTGCTCATGCGTTCAATATTAAAACGCGTGCGCAAATCAATGACAGGCATAACGGTGCCCCGTAAATTCACCATTCCTTCAATATATTCTGCAGTTTTTGGCACTTTATCTAGCTTGGTTGGAATTCGGGTAATCTCTTGTACATCATCAATTGATACCGCAAATTCTTGTTTATTTAAGGCAAATACAACTAATTGAGCAATATCGTTATCGGCATCGTTGTTATTGTCTACTATCTCTTGATTCATATTCTCACCCTCTTGTTCATTAGCTGAGTCCAATGCCATTTGGATATCACTTTGGTTGAATAACGCATTTGCATTTAACACGGATACCAAACGTTTGCCTTTTTCTAAGCGGCATATATAGTCAATATCACTGTTACTTTGTTGACTTAATATATTGGGCACGGCATCTTGCTGCTGTTGATTAACACTCAATACTTCGCGAACCTGATCGACCACTAATCCAATATAAGCCGTTCGACCATTTGATGATGTGGTATGGACGACGAGTATGCGAGTATGATCCGATTGCTCCGGAGCGGGAAGGTTAAACAGCCCGCGCAAACATACCAGTGGTAATAACCTTTCACGAAGTTCAATTAACCCTAGAACATGAGAAGGGGTATTAGGCACTTGTGAAGTATGATCTGGCATTCTGACGATTTCTTCTACGTCATTGAGCGCAAAAGCATACTCTTGGTCATCGATTAAAAAGCTCACTAGCTGCTCTGTATCATCAATTTTTTCAAGTGCCATTTCAGTAATGCTATGTACATTGTTCTCTTGGTTAACTGCGCGCGTTAACACTTGTTTAAATTCAGTACTAATAATTTCTTGAACATTTAACAATTGCGTTAGTGCTTGGCCTTTATCTCCTTTGATAACACCTGCCAGCATATTGCTATCAACCGTCGCGGACATGTGAGTATTGCGATCAATATTGTCTTCATTCGCTTGTGTGACTTGCAACACCCGATCGACAATTAAGCCGACGGGGGTGCCAATATCAGTTATCACAACACGCATCGACTCATTAAACTCAATCGCGGGTAAATCCAAGATGGTACGTAAATCAAGGATTGGTAACACCGCACCCCGGAGATTAGTCAAACCCACCAATGCTGTTGGGGTTAATGGTACATCTACAGTATGCGGAATACGTATAATTTCGCGGACTGCTTGCATCGAAAATCCAAAATTTTCAGAACCTACTTGAAACGTCACATATTGGTCATGACTATCATCGTCGTGCTCTTCTGGTTCCATTATTTGTATATTATTCATACACAAACCTCCTTGTATGAGTTAACCTTATGCGCTTTGTAGTTCATCTGCAATTGATGCAATATCTTCGATAGCGGCAGCCAAATCTTCAGCACCTTGAGCTTGTTGTTTCGCAGCAGCAGCGGCTTGATTAGAGTTAACTGATGCTTGTCTAGTCGCAGCTGAAATTTGCTCCATTCCACGTTTAGCTTGACTTACCGCAGTGACAACTTCAGCAGAAGCCGAACGGATTTCTTCATTACCAGAAATCAATAACGTTGTTTCTGATTCAACACGCTCTAAGTCGTCAGTGGTTTGTTTTGCTTTCGTCGCTTCGGTATTAGCAATACTGGCAACTTCCGATAAATCATTGCGAACAAACATCGCTTGATCTTGGATTGATTTAACGAGATCTTTAATTTGCTCGACATTTTCAGCTGCATCATCAGCAAGATTTTGAATATCATCAGATACGACTGCAAAGCCTTTCCCGTATTCACCAGCACGAGCGGCTTCAACGGCTCCATTAACCGCTAACATAGCGGTTTTGATGGCAACCGTGCCGATCGCTTCTGAAACTTTATCGATTTGTCTAGCAATACTAACCACAGTATCAATAGTGGCTAAATTTTGGCGGCCAATTTCAACTGAATCATTAATACCCGTGATCATCTCATTCACGCCTTGTTTATTATTCGATAAGCTAACTTTTAGTTCTTGACCTAATGTGACGGCTTCAGAGGCACGTGACTCGGCCAAATTCACTCCTTGTTCAATTTGAGTGATCCCCGACACTGCTTGCTCGACGGCTGCTGATGCTTGTTCTGCACCTGATGATATTTGATTAATAGCAGTCATGATTTCCGTTGCTGAACGGTTAATCTCTTCAACACTTGCGGAAAGCTCTTCTGCGGTGGCTGCAACTTCTTCGGAAGATTTTGCAATATCGGTACTGTTTTTAAGCTCATCCGTAAGAAGCTCTAAACCTTGTGATGCATCTTCTGCACCATTTAATGCGATTTCTTGTTGTTCAAGACTTTTTACTACCTGTTCTACAGCGGCTGATTGCTGCTCAGACGCCGCGGCAATCGCCTCTGAGCCTTTTTGTGCATCATCGGTAGCAATTTTCATTTCTACTGCAGCTTCTCCGAGTTCTTTTGCGCCGTTGTATATTTTGATCATATCACTGCGAAGGCCGGTCAATTCATCTGATATATTACGTCCTTTTTCAGCCTCTTTTAATGCCGCATCAGCTGAGTTTCGAACAGATGTCGTCAAGTTTGTGGCTTGAGATTGGATTTCTTCAATTTGCTTCGCAATATTCGTAGCATTACGTTCAGAAGACTCGGCTAATGTTCGAACCGTATCCGCAACAACTGCAAAACCTTTACCGTGTTTGCCTGCTCGACCGGCTTCTATAGCTGCGTTAAGTGCCAGTAGATTTGTTTGGTCGGCAATGCGCATGACTTGTTTAACAGCTTCATTAATTAAGTCTGCTTGCTCGGTTAATAAGTTAACTTTCTCGACTGATGAATTTTGTCGTTCAGCGGCATTCGTCACGTTACTCACCAGGTCGGCAATATTTGAACTGACTTCTTCTACTAGATCGCGTAACTCCAAAGTTTTATTCGTAGAAAGCTCTGCAATTTCTCCTTGTCGATCAATTCGACCTGAGATTTGTGTCATCGCCGCTAAACTTTCTTGGCTTGCACCGCTTGATTGCTCTGCGCTAGCTGCAATTTCATTCGCCGCGGTTGAAAGCTGATCTCGGGCCGATGAAGCTTCGGTTATTCCACTGACAAGTTGCACCGCAGCGGATGCGATTTTTTCTGCAGCTTGTTGCTGGCGAGCCAACGTTCGTGCTCGACGACGCTGATCCTCTGCTTCACGTTTTGCACGTGTATCACTTTTAGATGATATTGATGTAATTGTGTGATCGATAGTTTCAGCATTCTTCATTAAAGCCATGTTTCTTTCTCCTTGAGATGGCATATATAGGATCTTCCTGTACACACTTTTATCGGATGTACATATCCATAATTAAGAGTCAGTGAAAAATATATTTACGGATTAAAATGTATGATTGTAGCGCTAAGACATGTAATCAATTTGACAGTTGATAAGGAGGATTTGCCTCATTAATTCAGTGTGTAATAGTTAGATTAGGGGAGGGGGGAAATACCGGAGTTAATAACAAGTAAATAAAAAGCTAAAAAAATCCCCATAAATGATAACAAATATAGGGATTTAATGATTTTAGCAAAGCTTTGCTTAGGAACTGTTTAAATGCTGTTTGTCAGCTATCGCTTACGCGTTGGTGAGCACTTTTTCCGTAGGGTTACCAGTAGGAGCTTTAGTCAATTTGCTTTTTATCCAAGTGAAAGGACGCGCTAAGTCTAATAATATAATATATAAGCAAGGCACTAATACGAGTGTAACTAACGTTGCATATAAAACAGCAAAGCCCAGAGCAACAGCCATAGGGA
>Ga0222715_10004627_pt1 | contig 11881 bp, 2 predicted proteins | sample C33_9DmetaG_FD_165056 | JGI IMG/M metagenome (GOLD analysis project Ga0222715, IMG submission 165056) | Estuarine water microbial communities from San Francisco Bay, California, United States - C33_9D | ecosystem: Environmental > Aquatic > Marine > Unclassified | place: USA: California...
TAAGTTGTCGCCTTCTCCGCACATGCCGCTCGCGGTGATTGTCGCCGCGTGGCAACAGTTACCGATTGTATCTTCTCGCATACCGCTGAAGCACTTGCCGTCGCAGCCGATGGCGGCGTTGTTACCACCGCAAACCGCACATTTGTCGAGAAGTGCTTTACCACCGCACATGCCGTTGCAGTCGGTTCGCAAGCCGCTATCGCACACGCCGTCGCAGCCGACGACACCCGCGCCGACGCATCGCTCGTACTGCTTTTTGCCGCAATGATTTACGCGCACTCTGAAACCGCTACCGCATTGCATGCTGCACTTGGTCCAATCTCCCCACGCGCTGGCTCGACATCTATCACCGTACGTGCGCTTCACGATAGGCCGCACGGGCTCGTCCAGCGCGTCGAAGAGCTCGGGGTAGGCGCAAAACTCGTACGCGGGACGAATAAAGGCGTCATACAATCCCCTCGGCCACTTGAACGGGTTCAAGAAAATTCGCATCGGTCGCCTGATCACCGAAAGCAAACGCGCGTCGAGCACCGTCGCAAGATTTTGCTCCAGGTTAAACGTCATGTCCTCGAAGAAATCCATCGTACCCGTGAAGAATGTCTGATACAACGGCTCGAGACCGTCGAGGATGAAATCGTACAGCGGCAAAAGCGTGAAATCGACGACGGGCGTCGACGCGAACATCACCAACCACACCATATTCCTCACCGATGACGTCGCCGTCGAGCTCACCATCGCCACCGCGTCCACGACCGCGCCAAGCCCCAGGCGCTCGAGCGCGGGCACGAGTAATCGCACGCTTCCTCGCGCCAAACGCGCGCTTTGCGAGACGGCGCCGACCGCCGCCCCCGCGGCCGCGTTGAACGAGCCTCGAATCGCGTACCGCGTCACGTGTCGCCACCGCGTCGCGACGGCGCTCGTTTTCTGCGCGTTCCCTCCGTATCCATAGACCGCGCCGTGCGTCGCGTTGTACCGCGCCACCGTCGCCGGGTCGACGCCGCCCGCCAACATCATCCCCTCCGGACTCAGGTCCAATCGCCGTCCCCGAAACGCGCTCGCCGTCGCGTTGTACCCGACGACGACGACGAGCAACATCGCGTACACCTGCGTCATGCTCCACAGCGCGCCACCGCGCGTCATCGTCGCTCCGCGCGCGCGTCGCGCGTCCGTCGCATCCGCGCGGTCATCGACGACCGCCAGCGCGCGCGTCGTCGCGCGCGCGTCGCCGCCGTCGCCCGATCGCGCGTCGATCGTCGCGAACACCGAGACGTCCATGACGCTCGCGCGCGGACGCTCGCGCGCGCGCGTCGCGCTGTGTCGCGTCGTCCGATCGGTCGAGACCGTTTGATTCATTTAGTGTTGGGCGCGCGCGCGACGCGGCGCGATCGCGGCGCGGCGCGGCGCGGCGCGCGCGGGCGAGGCCGGGACGAACGCGCGCTGGGATTCTACGGCTACGGCTACGGCTACGGCGGCGGCGGCGCGCCGTCGTCGTCGTCGACGACGTTTTCGCGCGCGCGCGCGGCGTCGCGCGCGGGTCGGTCGGCGGTGAGGACGAGACGGGCGGTGTTGGCGCAGGCGACGGCGACGACGGCGGCGCCGACGGCGAGGACGGGCCCGGGGACGGCGTAGAACAGTTCGGGGTTCATGATTCTGAAGAGAAGCGTGCTGCCCGGGCGAGGAGGGCGAGAGCCCTGATCGGACATCGAAACCGCGCTCGCGCGAACGCGAGCGGCGGTGTGCGGCGCGAGGGACGCGGGACGGAGTGGATTTTTTAAGAAAGCGATGAGTGACTCGCTCGATAACACGACGAGATACGCAGTCACGCGTGATTTGTGTAGCTAAGACTACGACGCACGGGCGTCGTCGCGGCGTTCGTCAACCGCTGCGCGTTTGGGATTCCTTTTTCTTTGACTTGAAGCTCACCGATCTCAAACGATCGAAAAAGCCGTGCTTACCCTCTTGTTCGCGCGGAACGTCGACGTGCTTGAGCAACGAGATGATTTGCTCAAAACCGGGGCGGGCGTTGGGGTCGACGAGCCAGCAGTACTGCATCACTTGCGCGATGACGGGTTGGCACGACGGAGCAATCGTCGGTCGCAACCCGCGCTGTACGACGCCGACAGCGGCTTGCAACGGGGTGTAACCGGGATAAGGTACTTCGCCACCACTCACGAGCTCCCAAACCATGATACCGTACGAGTATACGTCAGCTTTTTCGTTATAGAACTGGTGCGCGATGACTTCGGGCGCCATCCATCGGTAAGTGCCCGTTTCCGCGGTCATGGTTGACCCATCTATGGGCTGGATGCGCGCGACGCCAAAGTCCGCGATCTTGACCGCGTTGTTTTCATCCAAGAGCAAGTTCGCCGTCTTGATGTCGCGATGGATGATGTTAATCTTGTGCAGGTAATCCAAACCCATGGCGACTCCTAGAGAATACCGAATGAGCTCGGGAAGCTTGAGCGCGTGCTCTTGCACATACTGCAGAAGGTTTCCACCGTGCATGAATTCGGTGACTAGACACATCGTCTTTTGCTTAGTCAACGCTCCGATGAGCTGTATGATGTTCTTGTGATGAACACGCCGCAAAATGTTGAGCTCTTGCGCGAATTCGCGCAACGTCTCCGCCCCCGAGCCCTCCGCGGCGTTGCTCTTCAGGACTTTGATGGCCACCTCTTGGCCGCAGTAGCTCCCCCTATACAAAAGCCCGAACGCCCCGCTCGCGATCTTTTCGTTAAACACGAGCTGTTTTTCAGTGAGTTCCCATTCGCCGCCGTCTATGGAGATGGAATCTGAGTTTGACCTATCTCCAGAAGGGTTCGACATCCTGCCCTCAGATCCTTGACTTGAGGTGATCGCGTTCGTTCCTTTCGAAGATGCCGGTAAATCGCTAAAATCCGCCGCGTCTAAGGCCGTCTGTACGGCCGATTGCACCGAAGCCGCGTCTCCTTGTCGCCAACCCGTTACTATGAAAATATCCAGCGCATAACCATCGTCGGTGCAGAAAACGTGCGCTTCGGCGATGTTCAATCCGACGTCGAATAAAACGGCGGACACCCGCGAGAGTAAACGTGGTTTGTTCCCCGCGCTCACCGCGATCTCGTACATCCCCACCTGTTGCGGATCCGCCGTACTGCCGAGCATCGTCAACGTCAAGCTCGAACCAAACGTCGGCGCGCGCAAATCGGGTCTCGTCGACCCGCTGTACGATCCCCCGTACCCACTTCCCTGACGCGTAATATCCACGCCGCGCGGATTATGATCCATCGACGTCGCATCCATGGCGTCGGCATCCATGGCGTCGACGATCTCTGCATTCTTTCTCGACACGTCGACCTCGCGACACGTGCACCATACCCCCGACCTCCGTCCCCCCGTCCCTTCGCGATCATCCGTCGCCGCCTTATCCAGAATGTCCGCGTGCGCGAGAATATCCTCAAGATAGTTCACGTCCAGCGCGTACTGCCTCGGCAACCGCGTCAGATGTCGCTCCACTCGCGCTCTCGTCGTCGCGTCCCCCGAGCTCCGCGCAACCTCGTCGATCTGCGAACTAAACTCCGCCAACGCTCGTCGCGCGACTTCCTCCTTCGACTCTCTCTGTCGACTCATCGCCTTCGACGCTCGCGTCCGACGCGCGTTCGCTCGCGCGCGCGCCCGCGATCACGCGCGAATCCCCGTCGCGCGTTCGAGTCTCCGCACGTGTCCGTTCGGCGTCCTTTCGTCGCGATTCCACCGCGCGGCGTCGCGTCTCCGCGTCGGCGCCGTCGCGCGCGCGCGCGAACGCGCCCGGCGCGATCGCGCGTCGATCCGCGCGCGCTCGCGCGCCGCTCGACGCGCTCGCGCGGTCGGCGCCGCGCACTCGCGCGACCGACCCCTCGCGCGGCGCCGCGTCGTCGGCAGTCCGTGTGTGAATCCGTGCGCGGGCGCTCGAACACCCGCGCAACGCCGAGTCGTGACTCGTCGACGGCGAGAGTCTCAGCCCTGAACGCGATTGCGGAATTCCGATTCCGCCGCGCCGCGCGCGCGGCAGTGTTCGGCGAGCGAGCGCGCACCGCGAGCGAGCGCGCACCGCGAGCGAGCGCACGGCGCGCGCGACGCGAACGACGCGCGACGACGAGACCGCGCGCGACGGTCGTCCGCGAGAACGAAACGCGAATCGCGACCGCGATTGCGAATCAACGGACGTTGGAAAATCGCGTCGCGCTCGCGCGCGTGAGATCGGCGCGGCGGCGATCGAGGCGCGATGAGCTCGCGACCGACGAAACCGATCGGACGCGAGGATTGGGCGAGGACGACGAAGGGGTCGGACGAGACGCTGGCGTCGATGCGGAGCGATAAATTTGAATGGTTGGCGAGTACGTGCGGTTGGGCGAGGCGAGGCGATGCGAGGGCGAGCGAAGGCGACGCGAAGGCGCGCGAATCGAAACGCGCGCGATGGGTGCGATTGACGATGATTGACGATGATGCGATGATCGCTCGCGCGCTCGCAGAGTGCCGATTCGGCGGCGAAGGGTGCGAACTTCCGCCGACGGACGATAAGACGGGAGCGGGGGCCAAGAACGGGGAGGCGAACGGGAAATCGGTGAATTTCTTCAAAGGGATTCTTTTGGGGGTCGATACCAGACAAACGGGGCGGGATGAATTCATGCGTCGGCCGCGTGAGGCGAGAGAGAGGCGCTCGCCGTCGCCGAGGCCGAAGAGAGAGAAGCCCAAGCCCAAGGCAACGCCGCCGCCACCGCCGCCGCCGCCGCCGCCGCCGCCGCCGGCGAAAGAAGATTCCGCAAGCGCCATCTCTCGACTGTTGGATGGGTTGACGAATGGGTCTGACGTGCATGATGAACCCGAGTTGAGCACGAGTCCGCTCATTAAACGCGTTGATAACCCTATGGGGGTGAGTTTTCGTGTTGAACCGCTGGCCCTGCTCGACGCGTGGCGAGGCATGGACGGCGGAGTCAAGACGGTCGATGATAGTTGGCGCGTTCGAGCATTACGTGCAGAAGAAGCGCTTCGTGCAGAGCGCAAGGAGTGCGGCGACTGTCACAAGCGACGCGCGACCGCAGAAGCTGCGCTCGAGGAGCACACGCGCTGGCTCGGCGAGGAGCGTTCGGCGAAGGCGGCGCTTGAGCAAGAGTTGAACGACCTCAAGGCACACATGGAAAAGAAGATTCAAGAACTGACTGCAACCGCGGAGAAGGATCGGGTTAAGGCGAAGCGTTCTCTCGACGCTGCTATTGAGGCCGCGAATCGAGTGACTAAGCAAAATGCGCTCGACGAACGCCGCAAGCGCGATCAACTCGAAGACTTGAACGCCAAGTTGAAGAAGGACATCATCGAGCTCGAAAAAGTCAACACGAACGCGCGGGAGCGCATCTCGAAGCTTGAAATCGAGTTGAAGAGCTCGTATGACATCAAGTCGTCGATCAACATCTCTATATCAACCAACGAGGCCTTTGCGCAGTTGGAAGATGACAAACACAAACTTGAAATCGAAAATGCTGCGCTCAAGGAGAGCCTCGATGGCAAGTCCAAAGAAGTCAATCGCCTGAAGGATGAACTCAGTGCTTTGAGAGAACGAATCAACACTGTGGCGGATGAGCGCGACAGCGCGACGAAAGAACTTCGAACCACTTCGAACAAGCTCACCTCAGAAATCAAGCTTCTCAAGAAGGAGTTGGAGCAGTCGCAGAGCATCACGACGGTGATTGAGCGCAAGTTGAAAGAGACGATTGAGTCCCACGTACGCGAGACGACCATTATTCGCACCAAGATCACGCAGAGTGAAGAGTCGCGCAAGCGAGATCGCACTAAGTTTGACACGGATCGGGCGAATCTACGTGCCGAGATTTCGCGACTGATGCGTCTCTTGTCCAAAGCGGAATCGCGTGAAGAAAATGTCCGAGGCCGCAAGCATTTGATCGAGGAGGAACTCCAAGTTTGCCGTGCGAAAATCCGTGACTTGATGACAAGTGACCGTCACACACTTTACTACGATTCCAATCAGGGTGTGCCGGACGTTGAACGAACGCTGATCGAACGGAGAACCGGATTGACTTTCGCGCACTTCACTTCGCGAATGCAAAATTATGCGCTCAAGACGCGCATGCTTGAGTATTTGGACACCATAGAAAAGTTACGGAAGGATGAGGTTGAGACTCAAGTGCAACTCAAGTCGAAAGAGGAGATACAGTCCCGCGACAACGAACGAAACGCCACGTTGATCGCTGAGTTGCGTAAGGAAATCGCGACTCTTCGAGATGCATCTGAGAAACTCGACGCTGATCATTCGGCGGCCCAGCAAGCGCATAGCGCGCACGTCATCAAGTCGAATACTACCATCTCGCAACTGCGACAGCAGATCTCCGACGGTGAGGCTGCGCTCCAAGAGTTGAAAAACTCCAGCGCTGAGGCATTCAAATCCGCACAAGCGTCGATGGAAAGTCAGAAGCAAGCCGCTGCGGACTCGTTGGAGTTGCTCGAATCTTCACTAAAGAGCAAAGATGCAGAAATCCTCGAATTGAAAACGGGACACGCATCGTACACACGTGACATTCGTAGCCGAGATGAGAAGATCGATAGTCTTAGCGATCGAATCGCGGCCATGGAACGCGAACTCGAGTCGAGAACAGCCGAGCTATCCGACCGTCGCGCCGCGCTCGGTGTGGCGAAATGGCGCGCGTCCATTCGCGGGACAAGCCTCAAGAACGCGTACGATGCTCTACTCGTAAAGCTCACCAACACAGAGACTGAATTGAAGAGTGTCTGCGAGCTTCGCGAGAAGGATCAGCAACGAGTTCAAGCGCTTGAGAACGAAATTACGGGAAAATATCCAGCGCGTGCGGCCGACGGCGAGACGGCCGCGGCGCCGTCGACGAGCGAGGCGGATCAATTGAAAATGATTCAGCTTGAGAAGCAGTGCAAGCAGTTGCGTGCGAAGAACGAAGAGGATGTTGCCAAGTATAGACGACTTCTGCGTGAGAAGGACAAGGAATTCACATTGGTGAAGCAGAACGAGGCTGCTAAGCTGCGTGAAGCCTACAACATCATCAACACGCAATCTGTGGATCTGAGCAGGCTCGATATTAAAAGTAAGCAGCTTGAAGTTGCGGTATTCGAATCCACCAAGTCGACTTTGATGGCCGAGCAGCAAAAGGTCTCAGTTACCAAATCGATTCGTGAGGTTACGCAACGCTGTCAGATTCTTGAAGAGAAGCACATCAAGATTCAACATGTCGAATCGATGCGGCCAGTGGAGACGCGCGCCGCCGATGTGAGCGCGCAGCAGCTTCAGGCTCAAATCGCCGAACTCAGACTTCAGCTTGATTTTAAGACGAGTGAGAGCAACGCCAGAGATAAACAACTTCGCGGAAGTCACGCAGCGAACGTCAAGGAATGGCAGCAAAAGGTCGAATTTTTGCAGAATGATTTGCTCAACATGACGGCATCGCGCGACAGCGCCAAGTCCGAATTACTGGCACTTGCTGACGAATTAAGTATTCTCAAGCATCAGTACAACGTCAATGCAGAATTCTCGGCGGCGAGAGAGCGAGACATGGCTAAAGCGAACGACACGTTGCGTAGTTCACTGGACTCGGCCGCGAAAGGGCAAGAATCGAACAGCAGAAGAAGTTTGTCTCTTCAAGACAAAGCCGAAGCAACAAACGCCGAACTTACGAAGCGCAACGATGAACTGCGAGCGATTATTGCGAAGCTCAGGGCAGATCACGCGGAAAGCTTGGATGTTCGAGAGAAGCGTATTTTGACCCTCGAAGGAATGTTACAAGAGTATCAATCCTCATTGCACGAAACAAAGACGAGGTATTCCCGCGACCTCGAGGGTGAGGTTACACGCCTTCAAAGCGCGTTGACCGCGGAACAGGCTGCGCACGCCTCAGCGATCGCGAACGGAAGGAGTGAACGGGCAAGAATGCGATGGGCCGCGATGTATGGTAAGTCCCGAATCATTCAAAAGCACGCCAGGTTTTACGCCGTTTCAAAAGACTTCTCCAGATCCATGAAGGAGGAATATAGGCAGCACGCTGCCGCGGCGACTGCGACGATACGGTCCCTTGACAAGACGATCAAAAGGCTTGAAAAGGACCTCAGTGATGTGATGGCCAACAAAGAATCGCTCGCGGAACGTGTTGTCGAGTTAGAGAAGCGTCTTGCAGAAGGCGACAGCGAGCATCGATCGAAGCTGGTCGCGCTTCGTTGGTCTCACTTTGTGCACTTCCTTAAATTCAAGGCTCGGCACCATCGATTCTTCCAGAATTCGAAACAGTTTGCGGCGGCGTTGAAGAGCGAAATTCGTGAGAGTGACGCATTCAAATTCAAGAATGCCCTTGCGTTGGCCGCCCGCGATAATCGTATTCAAGCGCTTGAAAATATGGTGACTGAGTATCAGGAATCTCTGCACGAAACAAAAACGCGGTATTCCCGCGATCTTGAAGGCGAAATTTCAAATTTGCGAGAGCGTATCGACGTCTTGCAGAGTGAACTCGCGACGAGCCGCTGGACTGCATTGTGCTCGCTCCTTCGCACGCGTAAGCGACACGCTCGATTCCTGAATACTTCAAAGGACTTTGCCAAATCGATGAAGACTGAATATCGGCTTCACGCCGAGGGTACGACAAAAACAGTTCGCTCGCTTGGTGACACGATAGCAGCGCTAAAGAAGGAGCTGGCTGATATGGCTAGCAAGAACAAGTCGCTCGAAGGTGCTATCGCAAAGTCGAAGACGGACCTGGAGGAAATGCACAAGCAATCCAGACAGTTTGAGACGCAAATCGAACAGATGCAAGGCGAGATGTTCCAGACCGACGTCGCTATGAAGGCGCGCGACGATCGAATTGGGGTGCTCGAAGGTATGGTCGAAGGTTATCAGAGCTCGTTACACGAAACGAAGACGGCATATTCTCGTTCTCTGGAGCAGGAAATCAAAGACATCCGAGACGCGTGGACAGCGGAAGCGGAAGCTCACGCAGCGTCGAAGAGAGATCGTGTTCGTATTCGCTGGTCGATGTTGGCCAACGAGCTTCGTCTGAGAAAACGTGGCATCCGATTTACGCACACAGCGCGCGACTTTGCCAAGTCGATGAGGACTGAATATCGACTTCACACCGAGGGCACGACAAAAACAGTTCGCTCGCTTGGTGACACAATAGCAGCGCTAAAGAAGGAGCTCGAAGACAGTAAAAAGAGCAAATCAAAGGCTGACGAAGAGGTCAAGATGTTGCGAAAGCGACGCGACGACGAGTTGAACGCTATGAAGAAGCGGTTTGAAGAAGCGGAAAAGAATCGGGCCGCAATTGAAAAGCAATGCGAGCGAACAATTAACTCTCTGAACGACGAAATTCGCAATCTTAAGAAGCAACTCGAAAATGAAGCTGCAAAAAGTTTGGGGATGAAGAAGGCGTCGGAAGCTCGAATTGAGGAGCTTCAACAGCTCATCGCCTCCCTGGAGGATGGCATGAAAGAACTCCAGTCGAGCGCGGAATCAACGAAATCGCGACTCTCATCAGAAGAATCGCGACTGAGATCGGAATGCGCGACGCTTCGTAACCGTCTCGATGAAATGAGTTCGCTTTATGCCGGACTGCAGGAGACATCATCCGCGAAGCTTGCGGCGGCGAGATGGAGACTACTCCTTACGAATGTCAAGCAGCGAGATCGTCATGACAAATTCTTCGGTACCTCGAAGGACTTCTCTCGTGGCATGAGAGCCGATCATAAACTCTACGTGGAGTTCACTCAGCGCACGATTACGTCTTTGAATGAATCCAACGCCAAACTGAAGCAACGCGCTGACGACGCCGCGAAGAAGGAAGAAGCGTATCAAGCTGAAATCGCTACGTTAAAGAGTAAGATGGCTTCGGACGAGGCGCAAGCGCGGATGAAAGTCAAAGATTTGGAGGAGAAAATCTCCGAGAGTGGTAAACTCGCGAAGCAACTGAACAAGGACCTAGACACGCTGGATACGGATTCGAAAAAACGATATGACGAAGCTGTGAAGGTTTCCAGAAGAGAAGCCGATGCCTTGCGAGAAACGATACGTGATCTCGAGAAGAAACTCGACAATGCCAATAGGTCGGCTCGAAAGACGGATGAAAAGAACAAGTCCGAAGTTGAAAAATTGCGCGCTAAGTTTGAATCGTTGAAGAAGAAGGACGTTGATCAGCGCCGCATTACTGAATTGGAAGCGCTCGTCAAGCGCCTCGAAGCTTCCATCGACGAGCACGAAAAACTTCTCACTGCTGCGCGTCACACGCACAAGGATGAAATTGAGGAGAAGGACGCCCGTATCGATGAGCTTGAGCTCGAACGCCAGCGTTTGGTGACCGCTATTAGTGAATATGAGACGTCACTTGAGTCCACGAGGAGCTCATCCTCCGGTCAAGTCTCGCGCTTGCACGGCGAGCTCAGAATTCTTCGTGAGCAGCTAGACGAATCCAACACGACGCGCGCAAAGGCGCTCGTGCAAGCCAAGTCAGAGCGCGCTGCTTTGCATTGGTCCTGGATGTGTCGCGTCTTGCGCGCACGAAGATTGCACCAGCGTCATGTCGCGCTCGTAAAATCGTTTACGTCCGCCGAGCTCGTCGAGGCGCGCAGCTGGGCTGCGACGTGCGACAAGACGATTCGCTCGCTCAACGACCAGATGCTTGAAGCGAAAGCAAAGCTGAAGGAGCTCGAAGATCTCGACGAGACTGTTCGCGTGCGCGACGCGCGGATTGCTGAACTCGAACTCTTGCTCCAAGAGGCACAGTCCTCGATGGATTCCACGAAATCAAACGCTTCTTCAGAGTTGCAGCGTCTTAAGGACGAAAATGCAAACCTTGCTTCGCAATTTGACGACCTCCGGAATAAACTCGTGCTTGACGCGGAAAAGGCGAAGGGTCGAGCCGAAAGCATGAAATCCGACTACGACAAGCAAATCGAAGATCTTCGCGCGCGCGCGCGCATGGACGCAGATGAAAGTGCTGCGCGCGAGCACCAGGCGCAGGTTGATTTCAAAAATCAGCTCGATGACTTGGCGGAGCGATTGAAGAATAAAGCAAAGTCCGATGCAACGTTTGAACACGCTCGTTTCCTGCAGATGAAGGAAGAGTACGAGAAGCAGCTCGAGGATTTACGCAAGCGCATGAAAGCTGATGCCGACAGCGCTGAAGCACGCGCGCAGCAATCGCAAGCGGATTTCGAGCAACAATTGGCCGATCTGGCCGAGGTTCACAAAAAGGATTCTGCTGTCGTCAAGTTCCGTCAAGCAAGTGCTATGGGACTTCGAGACAAACGCATTCACGAACTCGAGGCTCTGTTGCTTGAATCACAGAACGATTGGGAGGCGTTGAAGTCTACCTCTACAGGGGACGTCATCACTCTACGCCGCGAGCTCGCCGAGTCGCGAAGCCAAATTGAAAGTCTCCAAGCACAATGGAGCGCAGATGAAGAAGCAAAGCGAGTCGCGCGAATCATTGAGCTCGAAAAAGATGTCAATGGTTACAAAATCGCTTTACAAGCGGCGAAGGGTGAAAACGGTCGAGCGGCCGATGATATCACCGCGCTTCAGAAATCTGTCAGCGATCTGAAAGAGTTACTGAAAGTGTCCTCCGAAGAAAAGTTGACGTTGGCGAGCACAATTGAGACGCTGCGGGCCGAGTTGGAAGGGTTATCATCGAAGACGAGCAAGGCTTCGAATGACGGTGATGCTCTCCGCTCGCGACTCGCAGGCGCTGAAAAGGCTCTCGTAGACGCGGAAGCGCGTGCTTTGTCTCAACGAGCGACGTTGCGTTGGTCCTGGATGTGTCGCGTCTTGCGCGCACGAAGATTGCACCAGCGTCATGTCGCGCTCGTAAAATCGTTTACGTCCGCCGAGCTCGTCGAGGCGCGC
>Ga0222715_10004638_pt1 | contig 11858 bp, 10 predicted proteins | sample C33_9DmetaG_FD_165056 | JGI IMG/M metagenome (GOLD analysis project Ga0222715, IMG submission 165056) | Estuarine water microbial communities from San Francisco Bay, California, United States - C33_9D | ecosystem: Environmental > Aquatic > Marine > Unclassified | place: USA: California...
TACCATCAGTGTAACGGTCAATGGATTACCAAAATTCGGATGATCTTGATATGTTTGGACAAATGGGTGCGTTTTCGGAAAGAGATCGGAGAAGATCGTTTTTAACTCTACCTTGCTTAAACCTACCGCAAAAAACGCTGTAATACCCGCCATAAGCAGTGCAACAAGCACCCGATGCTTCATCGTTGCGGCCGCTAATGTGAACCGAAAACCTTTCATGAACTTTCTCTCCCCAATACTTAAAAACTGTTTAATTTAAAAAATATCAAACACACTCGACTCAATATCCCAAGCTTCCCCAAAAAAATGAGAGCGTACTCTTCCTCAATGCGCCGTCAGGGCCCACCTAGGATGCGGTGCACATTAAACAGATGATGCTGCCAACCCACGAGCTCAAAATAATGACAAATCACTCATTAATTTATCTTTTCCAATGGGGAATATACGTGGGTCTGCTTCTCAATGTCAAACCTATATCGTTGCCATGGATTTTTTTTGCGGTGTATTTTTTTCAAAAATTGAATGGCCAAGATAACGCACCACCATCTTTACAACTTTGTACAATAAGCGGTTAACCGCAGTTCAATCACAAGAATGCGCAGTCAGGAAATACGATAGTTAGAATTTTGGTGCCGGCTGCGGGATTCGAACTCGCGACCTGATGCTTACAAGGCAACTGCTCTACCAACTGAGCTAAACCGGCTCTAGCACTTCAAGGAGAAGCTAAGCTGAAACTCTGGGGGCAGTGTCACGCGCCTCACGCTGAAAGGTTAGAACGTGATTCTAACTCGGCTTCAGGTATTTGGCCAACCAAAATATGGAATTAGTTTCACGAACGTTAGCACGACTTACTTTGGCAAATACAAAACGGCCAGTTAATTAATTTCCGCCAACCCATCCAGGACAAGATCTGGCACCGAAATGAATACAGCGGGTATTTGCGATGCGATTACTTCGGCGCCTCCCCCTGTTAAATACCAAACAACGTCTCTGATACCTAAACTTTCTAGCCGACACTCCACTGTATTAAATATCCCTCCAAATGCACTTAAACAACCCAAGGACATAGCATCTACTGTATTGGTACCAAAAAACTCTACTTCTGATAGTTCCGCTCTGACTAGTTCCGCTGCTCCTGACGCCAAACTCTGTTGCATGAGAGTAGGCCCGGGAGCGATTAATCCACCCAGATGAAGACCAGCAGCCGTAACTACGTCTATAGTTAACGCGGTTCCAACATCGACTATACAAACATTAGACCGACATTTGAGCCACGCGGCCAGGGACGCCAACCAACGATCAACACCAAGCCTCTCGGGATCTTCGTATTCAGTTTTCATCCCCTTATAAGATTTAACGGGTTTCACAACTTCGATTACTGTATCGAAATGAATCTTAGAGAACGAAGCCAAAGCTTGTGCCACGGACGGGGTCGAGACATTCGACACCAGGACTTTATCAGGTCGCTCGCCATCAGATAGCCAGTGCGTCTCAAACATATCTATCGGATCGGAGGCGTTGACAGAAAAAGTTCTACGATCCGAAAGGCAACCATTAAAGTAAATAGCACTTTTAATATTAGTATTACCAATATCAACTAGTAACGAAGCCATTACAAAATCACCAGATGGCCAGACAAAAACCGTTCAACACCAGACTTATTCTTAATAATGAGAGCACCATTGCTATCGACACCATCTGCGATCCCAGTAAAATCACGTTCGCCTAACTCCAGTCGTACTTTTCGGCCATAAAGTAAGTCTAAGCGCTGCCAATCGTCAGTAAAACTATTAAAACCGAGCCGCCCAAACTTATCTAGATCAAGCGATAGCCCCGCTAAAATTTCGCTAACAACCTGATCCCGTGTGTAGCGCTGATTGACTCGATGTCCTAGGTCACTCGCGGGCCTATCAATCTGATCTTTTGCCCGATCAGGTAAATTAAAATTGATTCCCACGCCAATTACGGTCTTACACATACCGGCCGACTCTGCACGCATTTCTATCAAAATCCCTGCAATTTTTTTCTCACCTCGCATGATATCATTTGGCCATTTAAGCTGAAGGCCGGCAGCCCCTAAATCCTCTAGCCTATTGATGATTGCGATACCCACCACCAAGCTCAAAGCCGAAAAAGTAGATGGCGGCGTATCAAAAAACCAACACAATGAAAGACAAATGCCGCTACCCGGAGGAGACACCCATTTGTCGCCGCGTCGGCCCCTCCCCAAAGTTTGATACTCCGCACATAACGCGTCCCCATGTAAACTTCCGCCCGTTAAGCCTTGTAACAATCTCTCATTAGTAGAATCAACGACGAACTCAACAGAGCAATTTATATCATCCACACCCTTGCCACGAAGATTCGCAGTTATCTCTTTAGCGTCCAGTGCCAAGAACGGCGTTTGCAACAAATATCCACCATTAGGACCTATATCTATTGATAATCCCTGCTGCCTTAACTTTCTAATTTGATTCCAGACCGCCGCACGCGTCACGCCGAAACTCTTCGCTAGCTCTTCCCCGGATCGCTCTACTCCACCAGCTAAGGAATGCAGTAAATCCAATGCTCTTCTCATTATCAAAACCTTACAGAAAATATTTCCAACCACGTGATCAAGTCACCTTCATGGCGCGCGTGTAATTAATCCACTATATTGAACCTAAATTATAAATCAGTCGACTACTCCGCCGAAACTTTTCGATAGGATCTAGTAATAGCAGCAGTATGTTGCGGAATGTGATTTCCCTAGCTCAAAGAAGAGATATTGCTTATTTTGCTATGTTATCAAATATAAATCTTATTCTTCTAACTGTTTTTTGCTTCTTATCCTCCGGATGTGTCGGCCCCGGCTTCTATGTGCAAGCGGTCAGAGGCCATGCGGAAGTTCTCAGGAACACGACCTCCATAAAAGATCTAAATATGGCTTCTCTTTCGAAAGTCGAGCAAAAAAAAATTAAGCTAGTAGTAGCTGTTCGTGACTTCGCTGAAAAGCAATTATTACTGCCTTCTAACGGAAGTTTTCACTCCTACTCAAAGTTGGATAAACAATTCGTAGTTTGGAATGTATTCGCGACAACTCCATTTTCCCTCTCTCCCAAAAATTCGTGCTTCCTAGTAGCCGGTTGCGTTCCTTACAGAGGCTTTTATTCTAAAGCCGCCGCCGAAAAATATTCTAGAAAATTAGCTGACGTTGGTTTTGAGGTCTATGTGGCAGGAATCGACGCATACTCTACGCTCGGCTGGTTTAACGATCCTTTACTGAGTACCATGATAAATAGAAGTGATGAATCTCTCGCTGAACTGATAATACACGAACTAGCACATCAAAAGATCTACGTTAAAAATGATGCGGTATTCAATGAAAGTTTTGCAACAGCCATCGCGCAGGAGGGTGTGAAAAGATGGCTTGAGCTCACAAAAACCCCATCAGAAAAAAGAGGTGACGAGCAAAGAAAGGAAGAAGAATTAACTGCGCTGATTATTAACTTACAGCGCAAAATCGAGCAACTTTATAATTCGGAAAAGAAACTCCAAGAAAAGAGAGTGCTGAAAAAAGATTATTTTAAAAATCTGCGAACTGATTATGAAACTCTTAAAGATAGTTGGGAAACAGATAGCCCCTACGACAACTATATGTATGAGCCCTGGAATAATCCTAAATTAATGGCTTTCGGGGCCTACCACCAGTTAGTGCCAAACTTTAGACAGCTAATTGAGAAGTATGACGGTGATCTATCGAAGGTTTATCTTGCGGTAGAACAAGTCAAAAACTTAACAAGCCAACAAAGAAGACAAAGGTTATTTTTAACGGAAAAACTCAATAGGTGAGAAATTCATAGACGTCAATCGCTCGTCTGCGACCGGAAACTCGCCAAACTGATTGCGACAAGCATCCAAGCAAAAGTGGACCAGTAGGAACCATAGAAAGCAAGGTGCGTGTTTAAAGGACACCAAACAATCAGAACAGAAAGCGACCACGCTAGGGAGTCCGAAAAGTACTCCTCTCTAAAAAATCGAAAAACAAAATATGAGTACAACAACAAATATCCCAGAAAACCTAAGATCCCAGTTTCGACAAAAACCTCTACTATATTAGAGTGGGGATGAGTTTGACCATCACGACCATCTTGTAGCCAAAAATTATCAGCCTCCGAGTATTCTTCATAGACGTGTCGAAAGCCTCTGGGGCCGATCCCTAAGACCGGTCTGTCCTTAACTATCTCGTAACCTGTTTTCCAAAGAGAAATTCTATAATTCGAAGCCACGTCGACCTGCTCTAAATCGCCCGAGAAAAAACCCAGATTTTTGGACAACCGATCAGACAAGGTGGAACCCAATGTTACGACTACAGAAACTGTAACAACTAAAATTAAGATCGTTCTAATAGAGAAGAGACTTTTTAGCATCGCTCGTTTTAAAACTAAAAACAGCAGTAAGTAAGCTACGCCCACCGCCAGCATGACCCACGCACTTCTCTTAAAGGTCATCAATATGACAAAAAGATAAGAAGGCAACAGTATTACATACGGAAACAGTTTTAATCGTGTCTCTTTTATATAATGAAGCACTATTGGGAATAGCACTGACAAAACCAATGCAAGCCTCTCTTTAGGATAAAAAACCCCCGTCAAAACTGCATCATCAGTCGCACGGTTAGGCCCATGATGAGGGTATCCCAACACATTGAAACCACTAAAGAACTGAAGCATCGCGTCAAATACAACAAAGACAATTAGCCACAAGATACATTTTTGAAGCCAAAAATATACCCCGGGTCGCGAACAAGCATACATAATAAAATAAGCTGCCGGTAAAAAATGCAAATATGTTAGAGTCGTCGATATGGAATGTTTCATGGCTACCGCGCCTATTGTGGCGAGGCACATGGGTAACCAGAGTAAAACAAATAAAATCAGCAATGGCGATATAGAAGTGTGTGGCGTGTCTACACGCCGCAAACTGAACAAAAAAATTCCGGCTATAGCCATAAAGCCGACTGGGTAGTGAACTAACTTTTGCGTCGCTAGCCCACAAAAAGCCAACAAGATTATCGCTACGCAAACATATCCCTCAATGCGCATCTGGGTAACAGTGTAGCTATCCACAGATCCTATCTGCATGGATTAGACATGAGGTAATAAAGCTGCAACCAAGCATCGATGTGTCAACTCTGGCGACTCACTCACCATCATATGACCCGAAAAAGGTATCACTGACAGCGTCGCATCAACAAATTGCTCCAAGATTCCAGCGGTGGCCGAAACCGGCGTCATTTTGTCTTGCTCGCCACAAATAACAGTAGTGACTGCACCGACATCTTTTGCCGCCTCAAGCCCATTGGAGTATTCATTGCAAGCATTCAGATCGTTGTAAAGCGCTCCGGGGTTAGAGCGTTGCAGTAGACGCAAGGCACCCTCCATGATATTCATTCCAGCGATAGTATTTCCTCCCAAATAAGAGCGGGAGCCGTGACCGAACAGGACGACCATATCTTTTGCAGCTTGGCTGTCATTTCGTGCAGCCTCTAGCAAGGGGGAACTCACTTCCATAGGAAATCCGGCGCCTAACAACGCAAGACGCGATACTCTTTCTTTTTCTCGTCCAGCTAATTCAAGCGCGACTAATGCACCCATACTGTGCCCTGCCAAGGCGACAGAATCGGCTTGAAGCAAGTCTAAGCATGCAGTCACCCAATCAGCCATTTCGCTTATTGTCTCTAAAAACGGGCCCGTTGAATTTCCATGCCCAGGAAAATCAAGCGCGATAACCGATAGGCCTTTGCTCAAAAAATAGCGGGTATTATATGCCCAAAAAGTATGATCCATACCGGCGCCATGAAGCAACACAATGACCGACTCACTATCAGTCCTTGATTTCATATCACCCGCTGCAAAAATCTTATCGTCATCGAGCTTTAAATACATATAAATCCCTTATTTCTGCGCCAAATATAGAGCCTTGGAGAGATCAGCTATCAAATCCTCTATATCCTCTATTCCGATCGATAGCCTTATTAAACCTGGCGAAATTCCTGCCCTACCGAGAGCATCTGCATCCATCCTACTATGGGTGGTACTTGCGGGATGAATCACTAAAGACTTCGCGTCGCCCACATTCGCGAGATGCGAGAACAAATCTAAACTTTCAATAAATTTTTTCGCTACATCGTATCCACCGGATATCTCGAAACTCATCACAGCGCCGCATCCGCTGGGCATTAGCCTAGCTGCCAAATCATGATCAGGATGAGCACTAATTGAGGGGTGCGTTACTCTAATTACCGAGTCATGTCCTTCTAAAAAAGCAGCTACTCGCTCACAATTTCTAGAGTGCTTGTCCATCCGAATCCCGAGTGTCTCCACCCCTTGCAATAGTTGGAAAGCACTTGTGGCGCTAAGACACGCTCCAAAGTCGCGCAGTCCCTCACGACGAGCTCGTACGATAAATGCGCTCAAACCAAACTCTTCAGAAAAATTTACCCCTCCAAATCCATCGTAAGAATCACATAGAGTAGGAAACTTCCGAGAAGAATTAGCCCAATCGAAATTGCCGCCATCAACAAGAATCCCTCCTAAAGTAGTCCCATGCCCACCAATAAATTTCGTCAATGAGTGGACTACGATATCTGCACCAAATGCAATCGGCTTGAGTAAATGAGGCGTTGACAGAGTGGAGTCGACAACCAGTGGTAATCCGGCACGGTGCGCTACATCCGCGAGTTTCGGAATGTCCGCTATTTCACAACCCGGGTTGGCAATAGTTTCTGTAAATATCAAAACTGTATCGTCTTTGATTGCTGATTCAAATGCGCCAGGGTCTCTTGGATCTACAAATGTCGTTGTAATACCAAATCTGGGTAGCGTATAGCTCAAAAGGTTATGGGTACCACCGTACAAAGAACTAGAAGCGACCACATGTGATCCTGTCCCAGCTAAAGTTGTGATGGCCAAGTGGATAGCAGCCATGCCACTAGCAGTCGCAACGGCTCCTATACCACCTTCAAGCATAGCCAAGCGTTCCTCTAGCACGGCGACGGTGGGGTTTGCGATTCGCGAATAGACGTAACCAGCACGGGCCATATCAAATCGCGACGCGGCCTCATCATCAGACTCAAAATTGAAAGCTACAGACTGAAATATAGGCACTGCCCGACTGCCCGTATCACTATCGGGTACTTGACCACCATGCAAAGCCAGCGTATCAAAACCTAAGTACTTTGGCCCAGCCATAAACCCACCTCAATTAAAAAATTTACCTTTCGCCCGAAAATTATACTAAAAAAATAAGAAGATCGTCTTAAATAACTTCAAGCAAAGTTAGCACTTAGCTGACTTTAAATAATCAAGCTCGAAATAACTTAGCACGAACCATACGACGATAAGCGAGAGGAGTAATGGAAAGCTCGCGGCTGAACAACCGAGAAAAATATCCAGCATCCTGATAACCAACTCTCCAAGCCACCTCGCTAATTGTAAGATTTGTCTTCTCAAGGAGCTCCTTCGCTAACGTGACTCGTTTTAATTGCCAATACTTTCGCACACTCAACCCTGTGGCTTGTCGAAAACGACGATTCAATGTCCGGAGTGCGACCCCAAGACGGTCAGCTAGCTCGTATATAGTTTGCTGCGCAGCGAGGTTGTCTGAAATCCACAGTTGAGCTTCTAATACAACCTCGTCATCTAATGAGGTATTTCCTCCATCGAGGTACCGATACTCTTCATAAGTACGGCGAATTTCATGCGAAAAATTTTTTTCAACATGACGTGCGATACTTTTATCCACGGCTCTTTCGATCAGGTGTACGGTGACATCAGCCAACGAGTTGATACTGGCAGCGCAATGCAGAAGTCCTGATTGCGTAATAAAAAAATTCTTTTTCAACCGAACGTTGGGAAAGTCTCTCTCAAACTTTTCAAAATAGTACCAATGTGTTGTGGCGGCCTTACCATCTAAAAGACCGGACTCTGCTAAAAGGGCGACACCCGTCCCCACTGATGCTATTTGAGCGCCACCATTATGCTGTGAGCGGAGGCTCTCCCAGAATTCTAGCTCCATCCGATTGATGACTGTCCGCGGATTTCTCCACAGGGCGGGTAGATATAAAATATCTAATTGAGGAACAGTTCGGAAAGAACAATCAGATTTGAGCGCAAGTCGCCGTCCCGATAGATTGCCGCACGTTTCAATCAAGTTTAATTTAATAACTTCACGTCGTTTTCTGACTAAGCAGAGATCTTGAGCAGCCAGCCACATCTCATAAGGAAGCGCTGTGCCGGTTGAAAGCATACCTGGAGTCAGTAAAAATCCAATTTGTATCGTAAAATCGCTTTTTGGTCGCATTGCAACCGATTCTCCTTTCTAGTGGCCTATATGACATAGTATATGGCCCTAATATACATTTTTGTCTATTTTTTCTGTCCTACAATACACCCGTACCCAGTGGAGCATATAAGCATGACAGCATTACCAGTAATAGTAGGATTCGGCGGAGTGGGCCCTGCCGGCCGTTCATCCTTCCATCATGCCTATCATAGAACTATTTATGAGTCGCTATCTGACGCGTCGCAACGAGAAACAGTAGCTTCTTTAGCATCCATGATGAAACTAGGCTTTCAAATCGATGGTCAACTAGTTACACCTGTCCATAAAGATTTTTCTACCCAAAACTATTCTCTGTTGGAGCAAGCAGTTCTCAAAGGTACGCTGATTCGCGAACTTGAAAACAATATTTTCGATCCCGACCAAGTGGATGCTCACACCACCTTAGACATCCACAAAGGTCCTCAGAAAAAATCAACCTTGTCACTTAAGATGTCAGACCTCCCCGATACCCTTCCACCGGGGTGGAATATCGTCGGAAAACAGAAGGAGATAACTGAGATCGAAATAGGGCACGGCGCAAAAGTGCTCGCCCCACATCACCGAAAGCTCGCTGTTAAAACTGGCGGTCAGTTACCTACAGGATTCGATCCTGGTGAATTATACAACTCGCGCTTCCATCCTCGGGGGCTGCAACTAGCCATAGTAGCGGCGTCTGACGCAATAAAGTCGATGGGAATAAAGTGGCAAACAGTTTTGGAACAAGTTCATGCAGACGAAGTAGCGGTTTACGCGGCTAGCGCAATGGGACAACTAGATAAAACTGGCACTGGCGGCATGTTAAAAGCCAGATTGGCAGGAAGCCGCGCCAGCGCTAAACAATTACCGCTTGGATTAAACAACATGCCTGCGGACTTTATCAATGCTTATGTTTTAGGGAGCATAGGCGCCACTGGAGCAAATGTTGGCGCATGCGCTTCGTTCCTTTATAACCTACGCGCTGGTGTTGAAGATATCCAAAGTGGTCGCCGCAAGGTAGTGGTAGTCGGTAATGCAGAAGCGCCTCTTACACCAGAAATAATAGAGGGCTATGCTGCGATGAGCGCCCTCGCTACCGATGAGAACTTGTGTAAGTTAGATAACGTGAAATTGCCAGATCACCGACGTGCGAGCCGACCCTTCGGCGAAAACTGTGGTTTCACGCTAGGCGAGTCGGGCCAATATTTCGTGCTCATGGATGATCGGTTGGCGCTAGAACTCGGTGCAAATATCCATGGAGCTGTTACCGACGTCTTCGTAAATGCTGATGGCTTCAAAAAATCTATCTCTGCCCCTGGACCAGGTAACTATATAACTCTTGGAAAAGCCGTGGCGGCTGCCTCCTCCATGCTTGGCCCTGATGCCGTAAAAGAGCGCAGTTTTATTCAAGCCCACGGCTCTAGTACGCCACAAAATCGTGTTACTGAAACGCAGGTTTTCGATAAAGTTGCACAGGCCTTTGGTATAAAAAACTGGCCTGTAACTGCCGTAAAAGCATTCCTAGGTCATTCGCTCGCCCCAGCAAGTGCAGATCAACTGGTGAGTACTCTTGGAGTTTTTAAATATGGAGTTCTCCCAGGAATAAAAACATTGGACAAGCTTGCGGATGACTTGTTCGATGAAAGACTAAATATAGTTATGACTGATACTGATCTTACAGATCGGGTGGAAGTCGGTTTTCTTAACTCAAAAGGTTTCGGGGGTAATAACGCAACTGGAATTGTCGTTGCACCGACGAAAACTGAGAGTATGCTTAAAAAACGATTTGGAAATAAGGCAATGGAGAAATACAAAACTTTACGCGATAAAAATAATGCGGCGGCAGAAGCATATGACAAGGAATGTATGTCGGGGCCAATGAAGCCAATTTATAATTTTGGCGAATCTTTAATTGCTGATGACGAGATCAAATTTGATAAAAATAAAATTTCAGTCTCAGGTTTTCCAAAAGGGGTAAATTTATATCCTGAGAATAAGTACAAAGATTTAGTATGACTAAGCAACCAAAGGCTTCCCGAACAGATGCTGACTATTGCTTTGTATGCGGCGTTAATAATCCCATAGGTCTAAAAATCGACTTCACTCTTACTGAAAATGGGTGCGTAGGAGAATACAATCCGCTTAAAGAGCATTCAGGATTTAATGGTGTCACTCACGGAGGGCTCGTCTTCGCAGTACTAGATGACGTAATGGCAAATTGGTTCTATCTTCAGGGCAGATTTGGGTACACCGCGAAGTCAGAAATACGCTATAGAGAGCCGATGCCAATAGGTGTTTTAGTGAAACTCGAGTGCGAGGTAGTCAAAGAAAGAAGACGACTTGTGCAACTCAAATCCTGGGCGATTGATAAAAACACAAATACTGTTTATGCAGAGGCTGATGCTAGCTTCATGTTAACGGAGAATGTTTCCTAAATTCGATGCGTAGCTCCGAAAAAAAAAGTGCTAGAAAAGGGGTGCGAATAATAGACTTTTTTTCACCTTACCTAATTTTAGGCGTATCTTGTCTCACACTAATTTCATGTGCGTCAACGGATGTCAAAAAACCCCTAAAAGCGGAGACGCCCGTTGTCCAAAAAGACGCGAGAGAGTTGGCAAATGAAATCGAGAACAGAGTCAAAAGACCAGCACCCGATTTCAGCCCACCTAAAGAAAATGCCGCAGATGTTGAAATGGAAGAGGTTCCTCTGGAGGTCGTGGAAAGTAAGTCCCAACAGGCAAAAAAAGCGGAATTTACTAGCCAGCGAGACTCCGAAAGTCCGAATGGTACAAAAAATAACTCGGCTACATCTGAAAATCGAGCTAATGGAAAAGATGGCATACTCGTTAACTTAGGTGGACGCGATAAAAGTACTAAGTCAAAAATACGAAACGGGATTTCAATCGACTTGAACTCTAGTAATCAAGAGCCCTCCACTTCCCTGAGTGAGAGTTATGACGGCATGAGTAGTGCGCTTAGCGGCGACAATAAATACTCTGGCGGTAGAGACGCGGCAATCTCAGAAAACTCGGTAGGCGGCGCGCCTAACAACGGACTAGGAAATGCTCTTAACACAATTGGTACCACTTATGGAAAGGCCAATAAGCAGCAAAACACCAAAAATTTTCCTGACATAAAAGACGAAGTAGATGAAGACATCGTGGCGCGGCAAATACGCGAAGCTGCACATCTTGAAACAGACCAAGTTCTTAAGAAAAAGCTTTGGTTAGAATACGAGCGATATAGATCTGGTCTAGCAGACTAACTTTTTACCTCGTTAATCGAACAAGTCACCATTTTTCGCCGCTTCACCAAGCCCCTCTAGGCCGGCTCGTGCACCAGTAGAAACGTCCCTGATAGATTCTGCGCGCGCCTCCTCAAGTTTAATTGAGGCCGATTTTCTTTCTAATTCGACATCAATAAAACGTTGTTCGTTGCCAACTCTTGTTCTTTCCTTCTCCAAGTCGAGTAATCGACTCTCCAACTCCAACCTTTTCAGTTGAAGCTCACCCTTCTTA
>Ga0222715_10004644_pt1 | contig 11848 bp, 8 predicted proteins | sample C33_9DmetaG_FD_165056 | JGI IMG/M metagenome (GOLD analysis project Ga0222715, IMG submission 165056) | Estuarine water microbial communities from San Francisco Bay, California, United States - C33_9D | ecosystem: Environmental > Aquatic > Marine > Unclassified | place: USA: California...
GCGGGTGTTCTTGTATACGTATAATTTTCTTGTTTTACCTGCAAACCAAATAAATCATTGGCTGCGTCAAACCCTGTCCTAATATTTTTTCGTTTATTAAATCTAACATATTTAATACTATCATTTTCTTCCATATCATATATTACTTTTTGAATATCAAACATTGTTATAAATGGTAAATCATGTTGAATAACTAAAATAAATTTTGAATTAACATATGGTAAAGCATTTCTTATATTACCAGTCAGATGTCCATGGTCTTTCCTTCGTACAATTTTTATATTTGAGTAAGTTTTAATGTATTCATTTAATTTAATAAAATATTCAATATAATTGACATGATTATTAAAATCGTGTGCTAAAATAATTTCAGTGTCATGTGGCATATTTATTAATTGTAATGATTCAATCGTCTCTTGTATTACTTTAATTTTAGGATGGGATGGAATATAACTGGCTGTTATAATTATTGTTAATACATGCATATAATATAACTATATAATAAGATCAAATTATATTATAATGCCCACACATAAAGTATACATCTGAAGTTATATATTATTATCTCGTTCTTAATAATTTAACAGCAGATATTTTATAATCATCGCTTTTATGCTTCATAATATAATAAAAATTATTATAATATTAAGTTATTTTGTCCCATTTTAAATGTCCGAAGGTGTATATTGAATACAAGAAATCCAAAAGGATTACTAAGTTCTTTCAAAAGATGGGGTAATTTACATAAAAGAATGTGTAAATACAATAGTGAATTAATTTCAAATGATACCGAAGAACTTTTTATAGAAACAGTACAAAACCATTTCAACAATGTGGAAACGTTTTTTAGTAAGCATTCAGATGCAAAGTTTATATCATTCGATATTGAGAATGATAATATAAATATGTTAAAAAAATACATTGATATAAAAAGTTATAAAAGTCTGCCGCGTGAAAATGTAAACAATCGCTAGTCATGGTAAACTCAATCCCGTATCAATTCATATTTATGAATAAGCTCCGGTGGTATTGCTACATTTCGTTTTTTTTTTAGAATAACCATTCGGTTGTCTGCCGTTTTATCTATAATTTCAAAATAATTTAACACTATATGATACTGTTTTCTATTCAAAAAATCATCAAACATAATAAGACAACTGTCTTTTATAACATCAAAGCATTTCAAGCAGCAAGCTACTCTGAACCGTCCATCTATAAATACTAAATCTATACCTTGTTGTTCTTCGATATCTAAATTAAGAATGTGATTACTATAATTTATTTTCTGATGGTCGGTTGCATTTTTTCCGGGATTCCCCCAGGTATTTGGAGACGTATCCATTTCATTATAAATGAAAACAATTTTATCATTAGATATACTTGATAATAATTTATCTTGCCATTCTTTATCACTTTCCACTGTATATATTTTTTGTATATTATCTAGTAAGCTTACTTGATATGTACTACCTCCAGAACCATATTCGAAGTAAACTCTTGCAGTATTTAAATATTTATAAAACATATTCATGTCATTATTTGAGAAATGCGGGTTCATAACAATAAGTATTATATGCTGTATATATATATTATTATTTGATTATTATTACGCATTATACATGCAATTTTGAATAATTACGCTCACAATAAAGCGCGGGTTTATTGTGTAAAAATAATTATAATTGTAAAACATTATTCACCATATTACTCCATGAGTTATCACTATGAACATTGCGCTGATACCAGTCATAGCAATTCTTGGACATTATCTTCCATTCATCAGATGAAACGTTTTCTATCTTGTGTTTCATCTCTTCCGGACTATTGACAAATATATAATGAACGTTTTCAATCAATGGTTCCATATATGAATCTGTGCATACTTCGGGGGTTACTATCGGAATGGTACCAAACGCCATAAGTTCTACTTCTCTATGACATTTTGACCCATAACCTCTTAGGCAAAGACCAAATCGCGAATCTCTCAGTTTCATCAAATATTCTTCGTGAGTAAACTTGTGTTGTTTTCCATTGGTGCAATGATATTCGGTTAGAACCTCATGCCATGGTTTGTTTGTATTACGGTAGGCGTTTTGGACACCATTCTCGATATTTCCTATAAAAATACTTTCCATTTTACGACCATCATATGATAAAATGCCGTGGTTTTTTAATAATTTTTCCATCAACATTGGTTTTCGTGGCCAGAAGAACCACGGTTTTACGTGCGCCACGTGTTCTTTGAGTTTTAATCCTTCTACATTAATGCTACCATTGCCTAATAATACAAGAGATGCTGTATGAACCTCATTATTACACCACTCTAATGTGGGACGGTCATATGTAAGTATATTCGGTTCCAACCAACAATGAATGGTATTGTCAACATATTTTACGTCTACATCGCTGTTTTTGACTTTGAATAAAATAGGCAATTCGCGATAACTATCATTATTGTGTTGCCCCCAACCTTTCATCGGCTGGCGTGGAATACGTAAAATCCATTTTTTATTGATTACGCGAAATACAATAGCCAATATTTTATACATTTTTGCATTCATCAACTGTTGTATTATAGTTTGGTTGAATTGTTGAAACCGTTTGTCATGGAAATGTGTATGAACGAACTTGATCGGTTTATTTTTGTAACTGATAGTTCCATTTATATTAGATGTCACATAACTGGCTATTTTATCGGCAGGTTCATCTGCCAAATACATGCGCCAACATTGGAAATTATAATTTTCACCAAACTCAAAATGATCATATTTTTTTACCAACTCAATCATGTTTATTTGTTCCGGACAGTGGTTGGTATAATCTATACACTCTTCCCATGTGTTACATACATCAATATCGTTACACCATAATAGTCCAGCGTTATAATAACCTGTGTTATCGACGTATTTTTGTGTTATGAATTGTGGAGATAGTCCTACGCGTTTGGTATTATCTATGTCATTCATTACATCAGTAATAATAATATCAGTGTCTAATAGAACTGTATCTGCATTTTCTTGTAATGCATACTTTATAACCTTCATTTTATTTCTTAAAAACTCACCGAATGTTTTATTTTTCTCCATTTTTTGTCTATCCATACCATCATATTTATCCAATTCAATAAACCATGTAATTTGTAGTTGTGACTGTGGTGTGCTATTTTCTATATACGTTTTTGTTTTGCTATCACACATAATATATATTTTTTCATTTTTGTGGTATATTGATAGAGACAATAGTAATCCCAATAACTCGAAAGCACAGTTATTTGTGCAGATCGTGCAAAAAGAACTCGGTTTCATTAGTATACAAATGAAACCGAAACAATATTTAAATCATTTGTGCATTATTTCTTCATTTCTTGCACCCGTGCGTAATCACGTTCCACGATTTTTGTGCAAAATACCCGCATTCGTTCCATATTTGCTTTGAAATCATTGGTAAATGTGGAGTCGTTATTTATATCGTATCTCGGTTTTCCGCCCAGATTCACGCATACATGCTGTCTCAATGGATAAAAATGACCGATTTTCTTGTATACTTCGTTTATCCAGTCATCGCAGAACCAATTTTTGATGTCGGGAGGGAAATAATATCCAAACAATTCTTTATGTTTTCTCGATACAAATGACTGCGTTAATATGCGCGGATTGTTGTTAATTGGGCCAACCAATCCAATACCATTGGTGGAATCCAACACATTTATACAATCATTCGTCCAACCTTTCGTTTCAAACCGAACATCGTCGCCGCATTGAAAGAAATAATCGCATCCGTCGTCTAGTGCAAAATCAAATAGACGGTTCCACATTACAGTGAGATGCCCCTTCTCGATTCCATCCATATAATGAAACTGTACGTCAACATTTTGCATTATTCCCACAAATCGGTTGATAGACTCTTTGAATATATCAGTGTCGTATAACGTATCTCCTTTGTCTATACCGACATATACCACATATTCATGTTCCTTGTCATACGTTAATAATAACGATTTCAATGTTAGTGTATACAAATAAGAGTCCTTATACGAAGCCCATGAACGACCCTTTGACGTGGACGGAATTATAATACCTATTTTCATATGTAATGTAATATAATTTAATATATGCACGTGTATTTAAGTTTTTTATGATATATAGAAAAATGTATTACACATTACATATATATATATATATATCATATTATTTTTATGAAAATACTATTTGACCTAAGTAAATCATTTACAACTGAACAAAAAGAGTCGTCGTTTCTATATTTACAAGAATATATCAACAACAAATTGTCATTAAAAACTCCGTTTTTTATAGGAAGATTATCCGGTAATGAACCGAACTTATGTGGAAAAATACTATCAAACGAAGCGGTCCCTCGCCACTTATATAACGAATGTTTAACAGCAGCTGGTTTACAATTCAAAACCACCGAGGATGTAAAAAAATACGTGAAAATGTATACTGCATCGTGTAGGAATAGTGACATTTTAGCTGTGTGGGATAAAACTATGTATTCTCAGGCAAAACGTTTTTATGATTTTTTGGATAAAGTTTCACCCACTCAGATGCGCATATGTTCCCAAGCACTCGAACCATATTATTTTATGGATAATAAAAATTATTCATTCTACGAATCATTCAAAAATAAAAGGGTACTAATTGTTACATCACATTATAATACTACTAATTGTCAAACGGATAAACATGCAACTATATTTGAGAAGCCTATTTTCCATGATACAACTATTTTCCGCGTATATAAACCAGCACAACAGAATGGAGGAAATCATGACAATAATTCCTGGGTTTATCATTATGACAAAATGACAACAGAGTTGCGCGACCTAATAAAAGAATATGATTTTGATATTGCACTAATAAGCAGTGGTGGTTTCGGGATGTTGTTGTCTGACTTCATATATACTGAACTTAATAAAAGTGTTATATATGTAGGAGGCGCGTTACAATTGTTCTTTGGAATAATTGGTAATCGGTGGAAATCACATCCGATCATATGTAAACTGATAAACGAACATTGGACAAAGGTTCTGGAAAACGATAAACCACCCACATTAGTGGCGAACCCAAGATTATGTGAAAATAGCTGCTATTGGTAGTCCAATGTTGTAAACTATTCACTATCCCCATAAATACGCAATACCAATGCGACCAATTCGCTCCTTTTTACATCAGTTTGGTTCATTTCTACCCATCGGATCCCTTCGGGTTCTCCATCTCTACTGAAATAATGATATTTATTTGCAAAATCTTCCAATCCCGATATTCCATGCATGTCGTTCTGTGACAAATCACCGTTGATTATCAACTTAGACCCTTCGCCTATACGCGTAGTCAACATCTTCATCTGGTTCGGATTACTGTTTTGCATCTCATCCGCAATCACAAACGCATTTTTGAACGTGCGACCGCGCATATATGCCAGCGGACAGATTTCTATGGTTCGTTGATGTATCATATTTTCTACTTCCTTTTCACCAAAGGTTTCCGCGAAAATGTCAAACAGTGGTCGTGTCCACGGGTTCATCTTCTTTTCCATATTACCCGGCAGAAAACCAATGTCTTCGTCTGCACCCACTACTGGACGTGTAACAATTATTTTGTCGAGTTCGCCACTCTTTATTTTTTGAATACCAATATTACACGCAATCATCGTTTTGCCCGTACCAGCTGGACCAGTTGCCACCACCATTTTCACTGAATCGTTCAGTATTTGCTGTAAATAACTTTTCTGGTTAGGTGTGTAAATCAAATTAGTATTTTGTCTGGCTTTACGCAGCGACGGTTGCGATTTCATTTCGACCCGTTTTTTGCTATATAATCTTGTAATCGGCGCGGTCGGGCTAATAAATCCGTTTGCACTGCGGACCATACTCGTCATCAAATAATATTTCGGCGTAAGAGAACAAAGAGCTACCAAAGAAGTCATTATTTGGATAACAAACATCTATTTACTTTGTATGCCGAAAAGAATAATCGCGGAATTACAATTCGTTTTTTTGACGATTTGATATTGTATCAGCAATGTATATTTAGACAATGTCAGTAGATGCTTCCAATGTTATTATTGATGTCGTAGAGACAAAAGTAGATTCTTTCATGGATAAAATTAAGGATACAATTGAGAACATTCATGATGCTATTCCCGGTATTTCTTTCAGTCCAGAAATATGTAATGCACTCAAGTTACTAGTTGCTGAAAACCCCGAAGTATTTTCTAGTATGGAAAATACACTTAACGCAATTATTGCCGACGACAAAATTGACAGTCGCGATGTTCCCCATTTATTGCTTCTCGTGAAGAAGGTCTATGATTTAGCGCGCAATCGCAAGGACGTCTTACAAAAAGTTGATGTATATGACATGGTAAAGGGTGTATTGCGCCTATTGATTGTTATATTCATGAAACGCAACAGCAAAAACACCGCAGAAACGGTCGAGCATTTTGATGCCATTATTTCGTCCGCCATTGAATTGATCCGTATCCAAAACACCATCAGCGGCGGAAGCTGCTTCAAGATTTGCGGACTCTAATACAATAGTCGCTATAATTTGTAATTATAGCGTCTTGACTCCAAAAAAATTGATTGAAACCGAACCAACAATACTCCCTTGGTAAAAATGAGCGATTATCTACCATTACCCAAAACAACCGAACGAATAAAAGGTCAAAAATATATGCATAAAAATGAAATTGTTATATGGGGTGGAAAAATATTATTATGCAAACATGATAAAAGAAAAAGCCGATGTAAAGAATGCGGAGGAAGTGAAATATGCGAACATGATAAACGAAGAAGTAGATGTAAAAAATGCGGAGGAAGTGAAATATGCGAACATGATGAAAGAAGAAGCCATTGCAAAAAATGCGGAGGAAGTAGTATCTGCGAACATGGTAAACACAGAAGCCATTGCAAAAAATGTGGAGGAAGTCAAATCTGCGAACATAATATAAGAAGAAGCACATGTAAAGAATGTGATCCTAACGGTTATTTAACATCTTTACACCTTTTCTCATTTAAAACGCCCATTTTATATGAGAACTTATAAATAATTCTTCTTGATTTTTCGTGTCTTGTTTTTCTTGGATATATATTTTTCTGGTCTTTCGTAAGCACCCTTAATTATATTTTTGTATTTTTCCTTTGGAATATTTCTTATGGTCTTGGTTATATTTTCCTTCAATTCTGGGTATGTTACACCGACCGGAAAGAAAAATGAGACAAAACACAGTTATGAGTTGTATATTTTACACCTTCGGACATTTAAAATGGGACAAAATCCCATACTAAATAATATTGCACCGCAATTTCTTTATATTTATTACTATTTATTACATTTATTTTTTCTAGTTTTTTTCTTTGATTTTCCACCCCGTTTTAATGTATGTTTTTCTATTTTTTCATCTAATTTTATTGGTGTTTTTTTGGGTTCTTCTTCTTTCGTATCTGTTTTTGTTTCATCTTTATTGTCAAGAAATACTTTCCAAAAATCTTTTTTAAAGATTTTTATTACTTTATAATTAATATGACCTTGACCGAATGTTGATAATTCCATTAGATTACGAAATTCTTTACTATCAAATACTTCTTTTATTTTTGGTAAGTTTGATGGTTTATCAACAATCGCATACGCAAATTGTGTAAGTCCATAATCTCCATTACTATCAATATAACTACCTGGATTACCTCCATTACTCCATATAAGTTTTGGAACTCCAAAATGTCCGTGTTGTTTAGATGAATAATAATATGTTATTTCACTTTTAGAATTTACAGTATATACACACGGATATTTATATTCTTCGGTTTTTGTTTTTGACATCCAAGATTTACGAGTTTCGTATAATGAATAATCGTGTATGACATTAACATTTTCTTCTCCATTTTTCGCAATCATAGACATAATTTTTTCATATTCTCCATTTGGTATAAATTCTAATCCATTTACATTTATAGTATTAGTAGTTCCATCTTGAAATTTAATAATTGTATATGTATTATCAACTAATTCATTTTTTAATACATACCAGTCATATCTTGTAGAACTACTAAATATTTTTAATCCATCTTTTTCATTATGTATTTCTAAATATTGTAAATCTCTTGTTAAAATCTCTTTTTGAATGTTTTTAAATTTACCATCAATATCTCTCCATCCTGGTGGATGAACAAAAACTAAATATCCAGATGATTTAAGTAATGTAAGCGACTTTATAATAAATTTACCCCATATTTTTTCTGTTTTATTTGGTCCAACTTTTTCTTGAAATGGCGGATTTCCCATTACAACATCAAACCCATCAAAATCAGAAGGCAATTTAAATTCTTTTTTCACATCCATTTTCAATGTATCACCTTCATAAATATTTAATTTGTATTTGTACCCACAAAATATTTTCTTATAAATAAATACATTCTTTGGCGTAAGTTCCGCAGAGTATATCATCTGTTCCAAAATGTGTTTTCTTCTCTCTTCCTCGTTTGGTAATTGTGTAATTAATCCTTTCATCAATCGTTGATAGACGATAATTGGAAAATTTCCAATACCAACCGCTGGATCTAACCACTTAAACCCATCTTCTGTAAATATGCTTTTTCCGTGTTCTTTTATGTACGCTTCATCTAATTTATCCAACATTTCATTCACTAACGACAATGGCGTAAATACTTCGCCGTTTTCTTTTTTCTCTTTTTCTTTTGGTTTTAATTCACCATTAATAAATTCTAATAATTTATCAGGTTCATTAATAGTATAGTATTGCTTCTTTTGCGACATAATTATTTTATTCACAATCAGTTTATCATATAAACTATCCATTGCACCCAAAACATTATCTATTACATTTTCTGGATAAGGTTCATCTGCCTTTCCAGATAGTCGCCCGTTTAATATTTTCAAAAAAACATCTTTTGTTTCTTCATCTTGATATACTGAACTTTTTAGAACATCAATATCATCTATTAGTGTAATTTGTGCGTTTGATTTGGAACTATCGGATAAAATACATTGTGCGCCTTTATCGACATAAAGTGTAAAAATATTCAATAAAGATATAAACTCAATAATTAATTCACTAGCAGTTTCAATTAAATTAATTTCCTTTTCTTCTTTTGCCTTTTTATCATTTTTCTTTGTTTGACCCGTTTTTTCTTTCTTCTTTCCAGGGTCAATCGTTTCGTCCTCCTCTTTTTTATCTATTTCATCTTTTGTTGTTTTGCCTTTTTCTATATTTATTTGTTCAAATGCTTTTTTCAATGCTTCCAATTTTGTCATATCAAATGTAATTTTGCCGATATTTTTTTTTATATTTTCAACATTTATATCCCATGATGCGTATAATTTATTAAATAAATCTTTTACAAAATCATTTCTGCTTTTTTTATCATCACCATATTTATCATATAATACATCTTCGTCAATATTTATTAAATCTGTAATTTGACGATATTTTTGTATATCATCTGCGTCTTTTTTTTTACTAATATTTGCACTAAATAAAGTGACATTCGTTAATGCTCTTTGTGGGTTCATATCAACCATAAATCCAAATTTTTTTTTGTCGCAATATTCGTTTGGTTTACAAGGCGAAACATCAACCTCGGTCATAGATCTAAAAAGAATTTGAAAAATTGCATCAGCGCTTGAAATAGAATTCCATAATGTCACTATATCAACATTACGAAGAGAAATACCTAACTGTAATCGTTGTCCTGCCAAAATGATTAAATTGTCTTTTTTTATTTTACCATCCTTTATTGCTTTTTCTACTTCTTCTATATCGGTTTTAATGTTATGTGGATTACCCATATATGTAACTCCGTTCATGGTTCGTCCATTTTTTGTTTTATCTTCAAATGCTATAAAAAAATGATAATTTTGTTTGATATCTTTAAATTCATTTGAATTTGTTAATAAATTAACTAATGCCTTTGTTTTATTTTCAATTTTACCATTCCCTATCGGTAAAAACCATAATTGCGTTGTTTTATGTTGTGGTTGTAAAGTCCTACATTTATTTAAACAAATATTTCGGATACGTGGTAATATACCTCTTGTTCTATAAAATGTTTGTTTATCATATTTTTCGTCTTTATCAGGATAACCAAAATAATAACGCATCATTTCTTTTATTTGTTTTTCGTTTGCAAAATTATCACTATCGCCTTCGGTAGCAAATAATTTGTTCATGTCCCAACCAAATTCAGTATCTCCTATTTTTAATTTTTCAACATTCAAAAACTCTTTATCCCACACAGAAGTAATTAAATATGGTTTTGGAAAAATAGAGTAATCTTTTTTAAATTTATCAATTAGTGATATTCCTGTTTTATCTCCAAAATATTCTAATGCTTTTACGTAAATATCATTACCAAATTGTTTTTGTATAGCATTATCAGTTATAGTTTTTTCATCTATTTTTTGCATTATTTGAATATCATTCATATCCCATGTAAGTTTACATTCTGTCTTAACACCATATGCTTGTAATGGTTTATTATAGGTTGCTGTAACATATATCTTGATTGTATTTGAAATAGCACTATCCAATACCTTTACAATTTGTTGTGCTTTTTCTGTGCTCATTCCAAAATGTGCTTCATCTAAAAACATTATATCTATATCGGGGTTTGCGTTAAATAATTTGTTTACACATTGTTTAATTTTTTTTATATCTTTCTCGTCTTCAACTTCATCTTCAACTTCATCTTCATCTTCAACTACTTTGTCATCTTTTGCTAATATTTTTTCAGCATTGCTTCTAGCAGTCCATCCTAGTTTTTGTTTTGATATTATTATAACACAATGTTTATCTTTATTTTTACAAACTTTTGTTGAATTAACACCATCTTTATATGTAACAACGTCTATTCCTAATTTATCAAACTCTATATATTTATTAAAAATTGTTTCGTATTCTGGAAATGTTTCAGTTGGAACAGGGGTGATTAATAAAAACTTTACCTTTTTACCTGGATGTAGTTCTTCTTGTTTTTTTACATATTCAAGTATTGTTCCTGCCATTATATACGACTTTCCAGATCGTGGAATTGCACCAACTAATACATTTTTTTCTCCTTGTTCTATTAATTTATTAATTTTTAATACAAACAATTCTTGATGAAATCGTGGTATAAAAACATCTTTCAAAACATTCAAATAATTGCTTTGAAAATCGTGAATATTGGTTGGTGTTTGTAAATAATCATATTGTTCTAATATTTTTTTTAGTTTAAAAAACGCTTCTTGTAAGTCATTTGCGTCATAAATATGTTCGTAATTACCACCAGGATTGATATATTTAATTAGAATATTACTTGAACTATGTTGTGCCTCAAATTTGTCAATTGCATTTTTTTTATCTTTAACAAAAATATATAATTTTATTATTCTGTTTTTTTTTTCGTGCTCCCTTATCAAACTACATAATTTACCAATATCATATTCACTAATTTCCTTTTCTTCTTTGAAATATTTTACAGAAATAAAATATAATTCTTCTCCACCAATTTTATTACCTTTATCATCATAATTTTGATTTAAAAATGTTATATCTGAATATCCGCCAGAATTTCCACTCCTAACTGGTTGTAATACATAACCGCCAGGATTTTTATCTAATTTATTTCCATTCCAACAATTTGACTGAAATTCTATACCCATCTTATTTGGATTTTCATTAATAATATGGGACGTTTGTAATTTGCCGTTAATAGCAGGTAATGTTAAATTAGTTGCACCAAACTTAATACATAAGTCCCATAAACGTTCATAATAAAACCCCTGTGATGAATAATCTTCAATAACATCACCTTCAATTACTTCACCTA
>Ga0222715_10004645_pt1 | contig 11842 bp, 22 predicted proteins | sample C33_9DmetaG_FD_165056 | JGI IMG/M metagenome (GOLD analysis project Ga0222715, IMG submission 165056) | Estuarine water microbial communities from San Francisco Bay, California, United States - C33_9D | ecosystem: Environmental > Aquatic > Marine > Unclassified | place: USA: California...
AGTGGAAGTTTACGTGTGTGAGGAGAGTTTCCCCTATAGTTTAACTATTCTGTGACACGTACCAGTAGCTACAGTGTAACATGTTACAAGAATACGTGTCAATAGGGATAGTTATAACAGTATAGTTATACTTTACAGAGGAAGACACGCCTTCAAGGGCGTGTCATTACTATAAGAGTTTAACTTTATCCTAAGTTTACTACAGTATAGTTATAACTGTTAGAGTTTAACTCTATATTAAGGTTTTAAACTCTTTTATTACGTAGTAACTATAGAAAGTTTAACTTAAGCCCCCTTACCCCCAAAGTTATACGGATTGTGCAACCCCTGTCAAGCCCTAAAAAAGTATAGCTACCCCCATTTTTTCTGTATGTGTTGCAAAAGAGTCACACTAAGTGGTCCATAAGGGGGTACTACTGTGCATTTTTGCAGAGATAAGGGTTACTACCTATGCATTTCTGCACAGAAGTATATCAGTATTAGGAATACATGTGTGTTTCGGCATGTATATAAGCTTTAAGAGGGTAACTAAAAAAGCCCTTCCGTGTGTTTATACATATATATGTAACGGCCTACCCCCATGTGGCCCTCGCCCCGCCCCCGTGTTCTGCTTTTGTTCTGCTGTTTTTCGCTGCTTTCCATGCAATGCCTGCCTGCAGATACGCTAAGCCATTGTTTTTGCTGCACATTGCAACTGATTGTTCTTCTGTAAGTATAGAAAAAGGCTGTTTAATCAAGGGGTTATGCGCCTATGTGCAAAAATGCATAACGGGATGCACAACCCTTGCAAAAATGCATACCCCCTCAACTACAAGCAGAACAGACAGCAACCACAAGGCGAGTGCAGCTTTTCCAAGTAATAGCTCGCACGTGTGTGTGTGTGTGTAAGAACAAATCAGGAACACCCAAGAAAAGTGTTGCTATTATGCAACAGAAGTGAGAACGAATCAGGAACATCTCGGTATGTTTTCTGGTAAGTCATTGAATTTACTTAGGAAAACAAAGTTCTTGCAATCCTCAAACGATATGGGCAATCTGAATACATCGAAAGCGACAAGGCACGGCGGCACAAGGTTAAGACCTAGCACCAAGCGCAGCGTCCTTCTCGACAAGTCCGGTGCGAAGCCCGACAAATGAATTGACTAAACGACTAAACTATGCCTAACTGAATGACAGAATAACCGACTACCTGCTTTTTATCATAGGATGCATCCCGAAAGGATGTGGAAGTGCGACCGACTAATCGGCGCTAGGATTGAGCCGCCCTAGGTTTGGGCTCCCTAGTATCAAACAGCCTAGGCCCGGATTGTGAAGCAAGGCAATCTGGTGGCCCGTGATATAATCATCTTTCTGGTGGTGCGGGGAAAGTGTGTCTATCTAGGACACATTTAGAGTAAGACAGGCCAACCTGCCCTTCCGCTTGACGGATGGCTCTGAATGTGTCTCACTATAGACAACCTAGTTGGAGGACTAGATATGGAATGGAAACTTGGCGCAGGCACTGGAATATGGCTCACGACTGTGGATATTCATTGGACAAGAGAACATGACGATGTGCACCAGAGTTTACACGTTATGGTAGAGGCGGAATGGATGCATTGTGAAGCCTCTATGTGGATTGGCCTAGGCAAAACACGAACATACAACCTAACAGTCAAACGCCGACATATTATTGAAAGCAAAGAAGTGTCTGCCCTTTTTAATGAGGTCTACTTTAACGGAAAAGAAGCAGAGATAGAAGGTTGACTTATGTCTAGGGCTGGATCAGTCTGGCCCTAGTGATAAGACAATCTAGTTGGAGGACTAGCTATGACTTGGAAAGGTAATCTTTTGTCTTGCGGCAATAACGCAAAGACTGTCAAAGGCGATGGCTCTGAGTATCTCACGGCTATCATGTATCTGACGCCTTGGAAAAGTGCAGGTATCAATGTCTGCCCTATGGCTGAAACAGCAGGTTGCATTGACGGATGCCTCAATACGGCTGGCCGTGGGCAAATGTCCTCTGTGCAGCTAGGCCGTGCCCGTAAGACTGAATGGTTCGCAAAGGACCGTGATGGCTTCATGCGGCAACTTGTCAAAGACATTGCATCCTTTGTGTCATACTGTGACAAGCGTTCTATCCAACCTTGCATCCGACTGAATGGCACAAGTGATATCCGCTGGGAATTGCAGACTGTAGACGGTCAAACCATGATGGAAATGTTCCCTCAGGTGCAATTCTATGACTACACCAAGATTGCCAACCGGACTGTGCCTGACAATTATCACCTGACCTATAGCTACAGTGCAGCTAATCCTGCCTATGCTAAGCAGGTGAAGATTGCCCTATCCCGTGGCATGAATATGGCTGTGGTGTTCCGCAATAAGCGTTGCATACCTGCAACATTCTTGGGATTAAATACTATCGACGGTGATCGTGATGACCTACGCTTTCTTGACGGAAGCCAAGTTATCGTGGCACTGTATGCTAAAGGAAAAGCTAAACTTGACCAGTCTGGCTTTGTGCAGGACTAATCTTTAACCTACTTGGAGGAGTAGACTATGAATAACGTTTTCCACCCTGACTATGGCTATCCTGATTCAGTTCGCCTGAAGGTATGCCGAACAGCTATCACTATGGGTAAAAAACACGCTGCAGAAACGCATAATGTCAGCAAAAGCAGCGTATATATCTGGCTCAAAGTCTATAGCTATGATGCAATCATGCGTAACGTAGGGAAGCGGAACTATGCCTAATCAATTCGCAAAGACCCGTCCGGTAGATAAGCCCTATGCTATCTTCCGTTCCCCTGATGGAAACTTTACTTGGCACGTATGCAAGACATACCAAATGCCACAGAAAGAGAAAGCCAATCAATACGCCCGTTGGTTTGTCTGGGCAAAGAGTGGCTTCACCTATGGCAGCTTTGAAGCAGGTGACACATACTCCCGTGAGGTCATGTCATACGGGATGCTAGTTGCAGCCGAACCTGAATGGCTGACAGCCTACGGCAAGCACCTTGGTTACCCTACTCCGCAAGAGTATATTGAGAACACTTAGTAAGTGGAGGACTAGGACTATGCCTAACACGACAGTATGTGTTCATGTGAATAGTAAATATGTAAGCAGTGATGTATATGACTTGGATGTGTATGACTACTACACACTTGAACGTGCAGTTATGCATTGCGCTGGTCATATAAATGAGTGGATGGAATTAGGTAAGCCAGAGATGGCTCAGCCTTATGTTGACTTCAAAGCACGTATCAAAGCACATCTAGGGAGGAACTAGACCATGCCACTTAAAGATAAGGAAAAGAGACGAGAGTATAATAAAGCCTACATGAAAGCTTACAGGGAAGCTAACAAGGAAGCTATATCTGAGAGTAATAAAGCTTACTACGAAGCTAACAAAGAAGCTAAAAAAGCTTACAGGGAAGCTAACAAAGAAGCTAACAAAGAAGCTATAAAAGCTTACAGGGAAGCTAACAAGGAAGCTGTAGCGAAGAGAGACAAAGCTTACTACGAAGCTAACAAGGAAGCTTCATTAGAAAAGTCTGCTAAACGTAGGGCTTTAAAAAGAAACGCTGTCCCTAAGTTTTTACGTAACTGTGAAGAAGAAAAGAAACGGCTTCAAGAAATCTACAAGATACGACAGCTTTTGTCAGATGCTACTGGAATTGTCTATCATGTAGACCATATGTGGCCCTTGTCAGATGGCGGCCCTCATTGGTCAGGTAATCTACAAGTAATACCAGCACAAGATAACCTGTCTAAAAATGCGTCTGTTGACGAGGAAATCAAAGCTACAATCAAGGAAGGTTTGAAGTATGCAAGACAAGCCTACAAGGAACTAGACCATGCCTAATATTAAAAGAGGAGATGCCCAAATGAAACTAACAGATGAACAATACCGAGCCTTGGCTGATGACCTAGTTGATAACTTACATAGGGATGGTGAGACTGAAAACTACATCATCTTCCTGTGGAAAGAACTAGAAAAGCTAGACCCTACTTGGACTGAAACCTTGTCTATCGACAGCATTGACTTGGAAGCTAGGCTTGCAGAAGAGGAAGCCTTCAAGCAAGAAGCACTTGTATCTAAGCCTGAACAAGACGGTTGGGAAACTGTAATCCCTCAACTGTGACATAAATGCAACACTACTAAGTGTGACATAAATACCACAGTAGAATGGAGGTTCTATCTGTGTTACACAACTTAAGCCAAACAAATGGAGGAACATGACATGGCTTTTGATATCCCTACTGACATTGACTTCGACGTAGCTTTCGAGCCTACTAAACTAGATGACAAGAAGTATGTCATCAATGCTACGACTGGTGAACCTGTTGCCATCGTAGGTCAAAACTTTAAGTGTGCATCTCACGGTGACTTCTATCGTGAAGTATATGACACAGTGACACAAGAGTTTAGCCAAGCTGAGTTGCTTGATGCTAAGTTTAAGTGGCGCACTGCCCACAATGGCGGCTGGTCTATGCTTGACATTACTCTGCCTAACATGGTGACTCGTATTGAGACTGAACAGCACAGCACTGAGCTTGGCAACCGTATCATTGCCCTTCACGGTATCGACGGAACGTGCAGCAATCAAGTTTACTTTGGACAGATTGACTTCTTCTGCACCAATGGCATGATCCGTGGAGAGTATGACAAAATCAGACGTAAGAACACAGCCAACTTTACCCTCAGTAGCTTCATCTTTGAACTGGCACGTGCACGGCGTGACTTCTATGAGGAAGCATCTAAGATGCAGGTCTGGGCTGAGACTAAGACTAACGGCAGCACTGTGCTTAAGCTGCTTGAAGATATGCTAAACTCTGAACGCAAGGCAGAGAAGATGTATCATCTCTACTTGGCAGAGGCAGCTACACGTGGACATAATAAGTGGGCACTCTATTCTGCCTTCACTAACTACGCCAGCTATGCAGATGATCGCAATGGCTTCAACTTGAAGAACACTGGCAACGATACTCAATCTATCTCAATGTGGAAACGTGAACATGAAGTCAGCCAGTGGATTTCTGACAAGCGTTTCATAGAACTGGAAGCAGCATAATGAAACAACTAGCAGCAAGTATTGCAGTGCTGGCCTGTGGTTTATCCGCAGGTTCAGCATACGCAGCAGAAGTAAGAGATGCACACGTTGAGGATTACTTCTTTGACCGTGTTATCTATGAGCCTTACCGTGTGCGTGAGTGTCGCACTGTGCAACAAAACAATGCAGCAGGTGGTGCACTACTTGGTATGATTATCGGTGGCATCGGTGGCAAGGCTGTCACAGGTAAAGACGATGGTGCAGCAGCAGGTGCTATCGTAGGTGGCATCATCGGTGCTAATGAGGGTGCTAAGAACAGTGGCACCAGACAGGAATGCACCGAGGTAGAACGTTACAACACGAAAACAATTCGTGAATATGACTACTCAATTATTCACTTTACATATGGTGGACATGAGTATGAACTTATCTTTACTGACATCAACAGGAGCAACTAAAATGAAACAGCATGAACAAATCCTCAACCATCTCCGTAAAGCTGGTGGCCTGTCTGTGCGTGAAGCACTGGTAGATTACAGCATTCAGTCTTTCACTAAGCGTATCTCTGAGCTACGCAAGGAAGGCCATGACATTGTAGGTATCAAGTCTAACCACCCTGTCACTGGTCAGCGTTACACTCGCTACGTCCTAGCGTCTGCATGAAGTGGGACTTCTTTACAATCATCTTGGCTATGGCATCTATTGCCGTAGCCTTTGACCTAGCCCTAATGGTGTGGAGTATATACAGATGACAGTGTATGTAAAGATATTCGATACTAACGGGAAGCTGGTATGCTATGCTTCACGCAAGACAAAAGAGGAAGCTATTAGTTATGCTAGTGGCCTCCCTAAATGTGTAACAACTGAGATAACCTATGAAAGTCCAAATCATAACCCCTACTAAGGACGCAAGGCTAATCAGCCTGCCACGTAGACAGAAAGAACTAACCAAGGCTATTGATGAAGCCTTGTGGTATGGCGATAAAGATGTGTCCTTCTTAGACACGCAGCTAGAAGAGGTGCAAACCATGATAGATAAGGGTGAAGTATGGTATCCAAACTTTTAATGTTCGGCCCTATAATCTTAGTAGGAGTTATGTATGTCGCAGGACTTATCTACTTCACAGTCAAAGACTACAGAGAAAGATGACCCACATGACGAGTGGACAGAACACATTGGCAACTTACCTAAAGAGGGTAGCAATAGCGACAAGCGTCCTAGTAAACGTGTTAACTGGCGGAAACCTAAACCAGACGTTTAGTGCTAGGAACTGGGAACGGCAACGAAACAAAGAGCCTAACATCTACTGGCTTATTGACTTGATCTGCGGTAAAGATCACTGTAAGAGATGTTGGGCATACTGGAAGGTAAGGAAGGAATGGTAAAGAGAATAATCCCCAAGAAGAACTGCCTACTGCGTGACGTTGTAGACTTCTACTTAAAGTCAGAAGACTTCCTACGACTGACCTCTAGATCACAGAAAGAGTATGAAGCTAACCTCCAAGCCATGCTCATTACTGTGGTTGAAGGCCGTGCTCTTGGGGATTATCGGAGTGGCAACCTCAGAGTGCGACACCTGACACAGGCATACGAATACTGGCTCTCCTCCTCTGGTATTCGCACTGCTAACTACAGGAAAGCCGCACTCTCGGTAGCTTGGAGACACGCCATGCGTTATGACATTATGCAACATGATCCAGTTGCTCTTGTTAAGACGCAGCAAACTAAGCCTCGCAAGGTTAAGTGGAAGCGTGAGCATCTTCGTAGCTTCTTGAGTGTTGCCTACTCCGACTTCCGTTGGCGCAGCATTGGATTGATCGTCCATATGGCTTACGATTGGGGACAGCGTGTCGGTGACATGAGAGTCATGACATGGGACTCGCTTGACCTTGAAGCCTGTAGACTTGATCTCACGCAGAGTAAACGTAACGCTGATGTTCACCTCCCCATCAGCAACAATCTGTGTAAGATGCTGCGCCAACAGAAGGAAGAGTTTGGCTTTCAGAAATATGTAGCACCAAACGTAACACCTAGTGATGGTGCATACAAGCCATATAGGTTACACCAAGTATCTAATATTATCAATGACATACTAGACAAAGCTAATCTTCCACGTGAACTTACAGCTATGGACTTGCGCCGCACTGCCGTAACAGAAATGATGGAAGCAGGTGTTGACTTGGTAGGTATCATGCAAGTAACAGGGCACCGTAATCCTAACTCAGTGAAGCCTTACATGGTAAACACATTCAGTGGTGCGAGTAAGGCACTAGCAGCTAGAGGAAACGACACAGACGATGACTGACTGGCAGAAACACAGACGCTTTGCTGAGAGCATGACACCTACGGATGGCACGTATCGTGGCAACTGTCCTGCGTGTGGTGGCAATAATACGTTTACATCTGCTGACATTGATGGGGTTATTGTATACAACTGCTACAAACTGGGCTGCAACATAAAAGGTAAGATAGCTGTAGGTCTTACAGCACAGCAAGTCAGGGCTAAGCTACGTCCTGATAGCAAGCCAAAGAAAGCTGATCCTGATACTATGGAGATACCTGCTTATCTAGTTAGTCCTACTAGTGAGCACTGGAACTACCAACACTTTGTGCGTAGGTGGGGCATCTATAACTATCCCGGCTTGATGTATGACGTAAGGCAGGAACGTGTAGTGTTCCCCATCTTATACAAAGGCAGGATCATTGATGCTGTAGGTCGTGCAGTAGGACAACGTAAGATACCTAAGTGGTATCGCTACACTGGTGCCGCTGATTACTTTACTGTAGGTAAAGGTGAAACCTTGCTTATCGTAGAGGATGTTGTCTCTGCTATAGTAGCTACTCAGTATCTAGATAACATAACAGCTATGGCTATCCTTGGCACTAGCTTAACTGACAGGCACATACAAAAGATAGGTGAGTATACTAAAGCAGTAGTAGCCCTTGACCCTGACGCTATACAAAAAACTATTGAGTATCGTAGGGAAATAGAGGCATGGACAGACTTGCCTACTTATGCTATTAAACTAAGTGACGATATCAAGTATCGTAACGCAGAGGACATAGAGAAGCTAAGGGAAATAATGAATGATCCAAGCAACCTACATCGACCACATGGGCAGTGACCTGTCTGTTGTTAACGCAGCACGGGTTAGCTTTGGTAAGAAGAGCACCTTTGAGGGTAGAGTAGGTGGTCCTAATGTCCTAGCTGAACGTGACACCAAGCTGATTCGTTACCTTGCCAAGCACAAGCACATCAGCCCATTCGGCCATGCCTTTGCATCCTTCCACGTAAAGGCTCCGATCTTCGTAGCAAGACAGCTAGTGAAGCATAAGTTCCTACGCTGGAATGAGATCAGCCGTCGATACGTAGATGATGAACCTCAGTTCTATGTGCCTGATGTGTGGCGGGGTCGTAGTGCTGACAAGAAGCAGGGGTCTGAGGGTGTCGTTGATGTAGGTGATTGGGGAGACACTAACTGGGCATGTCTTATAGCCTACAACGATCTGTTAGGGCATGGAGTAGCACCTGAGCAAGCCCGTATGGTTCTCCCACAGTCCACCATGACAGAGTGGTATTGGTCAGGAAGTCTTGACGCCTTTGCTTCCATGTGCAAACTACGCTGCGCCAGTGACACTCAATATGAGAGCCGGATCGTAGCAGATCAGATTAGTGAAATCATGCAGGGGCTGTTCCCTGTAAGCTGGAAGGCTCTTGTTCATGACGAGGAGTTATAACACATATGGGGTATAACTGGTTAGAACTTGTTAGAAAGGTAGACCATGACTGACGATCTGGTGAGGCATCTGCGTAGCAGTCGGGGCTGGCCCACACTGGGCAATGCAGCCGCCGACCGCATCGAAGAACTTGAGGCCAAGCTGGATGAGGCGGTGGATATGTTACGTGTGGCCGATGCGGCGCTTTTTGCTGTGGGCGAGGTGCGCTCGTCATTTCCCAGATCAGCAATCATTACCACCCTCGCCAAACTCAAGGAGGAGAACACATTCCATGAGGGGAATTTAACACATGACTGACTTATTAATCCGGCTGTGGGCTTGGGAACGTGTGTTCCCTGAAGATCAAGACAAACCAGAAGGCAGTCTATACCTTGAAGCTGCTGATCGTATTGAGGAGCTTGAGTCTGTCCTTGAAGAAGTTGACGCTTGGGTGGATGACACAGGTTACTACGCAGATGACGGTGCCGAGTTGGTGCCTGTATTTAAGAAGGTTAAGGCTGTTCTAGGGAAGGGTTACAAACGTTACTGGGAAAAGGAGACTGAAAATGACTGAGAAGAATCCGTGGGCAAACAAGATGTGGACCGAAATCTTCGAAGAGATGACTAATAAAGGCGATGCTTTGCTCGACCTATTCGACAGCGTGTGCATTGTCCGTCTACGTCAGGTGGTCGAATGGTCCCTTGAAGAAATGCGGAAAATCAATGACCGTGCGGAGATTACGGATGTAATGTCCGAAGATTATGCGGAGCTTAGTGCAGATGTTCTTGCCGCTAAACGTCTGTTGGAATACTTTGGGGCATCAACTCTAGGAGATAAAGAAGATGGCTAAATGGGACTTGAGTAAACTAGAAAAAGTAGCTAATGAAGAGGCACGGCATGGTAATCGTGAGGCTCTTGAAGCTATGACAAATAAGTATGACAGTCTGATGGGCTTGATTGATGCTACTCTTCAAGACCTAGATGATGGTGTCCCTGCTTGTGACACTGCTTATATGATTAGACTTACTCTAGCTAAGCTGGACAAAGCGTAATGTTCAGTGTTGAGCATGAGTTCGACTCCACTATAGTTACCTGTCTTGACGAAGATGGTAAGCACGAAGACTTGCAGATCATCCTGTCTGACGGTGTTGTATTTATACGACAGTGGCAAGAAAGTTTAGACAGGTTTTCTGTACTTGAAGTTTCGTACAAACAATTCCTTGACATGATAGCCTCTATGAATAAAACTGAGGGCTTGTTCAAGGTGCACCTAATACGAGGAGAGAGATATAATGGAGTTGGCACTACTTAAGACGCTACTCAATAAAGACTTCTATGAGCAGCACAAGGGTATCCGCTGTCCTGATAACATCTTTAGCAAGGATGTTCGTAAGCTCAAGCAAGCCCTTGATTCTGCTATGGAAGTCTACGACACTGACCTGACAGTGCAAGACCTACACGCTGTGTTTCAAGCTCAGAACCAGAGCATGACTACTGCAACTAAGTCTGCATACGATGATCTGTTCCGTAAGATTGACAAGGCAGAGCCTATCAAGCCAGAGATTGCAGAGGATGTTCTATCTAGTATGTTCCAGCAGTATGTTGGGGATCAGGTAGCTAACATTGGCTTTGAGTTTGTGAACGGTACGAAGACTACACTTGAACCTTTACGCCGACTACTTGAGGATTACAAGGATGACTTTACTCCCAATCTACGTATTGAGTGGAACGATATTAGTATTGACACGCTGCTTACTGCTAATGATCTGGAGACACAATGGAAGTTTAACATCCCAACTCTCCGTAGAAAAGTGGAAGGTGTTAGTGGGGGGCATCTCCTTCTGGTTGGTGCTCGTCCTAATACTGGTAAAACTTCTTTCCATGCCAGTCTTGTAGCTGGCACTGATGGTTGGGCTAAGCAGGGTGCCAAGTGTATCATCTTGTGTAACGAAGAGAGCTATGAACGTGTAGGTGCACGGTATCTATGTGCTGCAACTAACATGACTATGGACGAGGTTCGTGCTAACATTTCTCTAGCTCGCTCACGGTATGAGCCTGTCCGTCAGAACATTCGCATCAAGGATAGCACCAACAAAGATATGCGTTGGGTTGAGGCTGTTGTTAAACACGAGAAGCCTGACATTGTTATCCTAGATATGGGTGACAAGTTTGCCACCAAGAGCAGTGACAAGTCTGATATTTACTTGAAGGATGCAGCTATCCACGCACGTAACATTGCCAAGCAGTACAAGTGTTGTGTTGTATGGATGTCACAGTTGTCTGCAGTAGCAGAGGGTAAGGTCTTTGTTGACCAGTCCATGATGGAAGGCTCTAAGACAGGTAAGGCAGCAGAGGCTGACCTAATGATCCTTATCTCTAAGAACCCTGTAGTTGAGGGTGCAGAAGAGCAAGACACTCAAAGGCACTTGAACATTGCCAAGAATAAGCTTAAGGGTGGATACCACGGTGTGATCCATACAGAGCTAGACGGAGGGCGTTCTATCTATACGTCCTAGAGGAGAGACAGATGCGACTTGTACTAGACGTAGAGAATAGTATCACTAAGCGGGACGGACGGGATCACATTGACCCGTTTGAACCTTTGAATAGCTTGACCCAAGTGGGCCTGCTTAACGTAGACAATCACGAAGAGTTGCACATTGTAACACTGGATCACGTAGAATACAAAGATAAGTCAGGGCTAGGTCGTGCATTTGTACAGCAAGTACTAGACATGACTACCCTGCTTATTGGTCACAACCTACAGCACGACTTGATGTGGCTGTGGGAGAGTGGCTTCAAGTATGACGGTGACGTATATGACACTATGCTTGCAGAGTATCTGTTGCTACGTGGACAGAAGCAGCCACTGTCTCTTGCCGCTTGTGCTGAGCGGCGCAACCTAGAGGTACAGAAAGATGACACGCTTAAGACTTACTTTAAGCAAGGATACAATACTAACGAGATTCCTCTTCGTGAGCTTAGCCATTATCTCCGGTGTGACCTTCTCACTACTAGTGAGTTGTTCCACTCAATCGAACGGGATTATGCCAAGCCCGAATCCGACTCCCTTTCAACCGTTAGGG
>Ga0222715_10004652_pt1 | contig 11835 bp, 16 predicted proteins | sample C33_9DmetaG_FD_165056 | JGI IMG/M metagenome (GOLD analysis project Ga0222715, IMG submission 165056) | Estuarine water microbial communities from San Francisco Bay, California, United States - C33_9D | ecosystem: Environmental > Aquatic > Marine > Unclassified | place: USA: California...
GCGATCATTCTGCAACCATGCTCCCCACCAGGAGAACGATGAGTTTGCAATGATAGCACCAGAACAAAGACTCATCAGACACAGATCAACCTGTGGCAGAAGAGTGTTCTGCATCTGTCCAGTACCATCAATAGTACGATATGTATATCTTCCATTACTTTCATTGAACAGGAATCTATCCTGTTTGAAGAACTCCTGAGACTTACACCAATCAATATCATCGGTGAAAACAAAACAAGGAGTATCTTCTGGGAATTCTTTTAACGAATCTTCAAAGAACGAAATGGGAAGGATGGGATGGTACTCTTCTCGTCCGATATTATCACTCTGTCTAATATGCAAAAAGATAGGAGCCCGATCCAGGCTACCAATGTACTCCATACAAGGAGTGAGATAATCTTTTCTAAACGTGAAGTCCTCACGGATCTCCTCTGCAATGTGACTGAAGTACTTTTCCGTCTGATAATAACCGTCTAGAATCACATTGTCCGGACATTCTTCAAAGAATTCCGGAATAAAACAATGGTCATTCTCTTGTATATATTGACCATTGACAAAGCCAATGTTAGACTCCTTAACATTTGTCAGTTCAAATGTTTCAAAGAGACCATAATTGTCTTTATGATCATATGTATCTGGAGGAATAACCCAGTCATATCCTCGTTTTGCAGCAATACCTCGTAGTGCTGCATACTGAAACATCTGGTTACCCAAACGTCCGTTACTTCCTAGTCTATTATAACCAATCATAATTTAATTGCAATTACTTCTGTACCTTCTGGTGGAGTACCAAACTTAACTCTATCACCATACTTTTCAGATAAATGACCTAGTTGTTTGATAATAGATTCAACGTCATCAATGTAAACGGTATAACCTTCATTCAGAAGATCTGTACAAAGACGGTATTGTTGACTCTCGGTTAGAATATCAGTTCCTTTCTTATAGGAAACATATTCAAAATAAAATGGACGACTATCCGTATTTTTCTTTAAGAAATACTTTTTGAGGAACTTGGCATGTTCAACATTAAAGTTATCTGTAGTCTCACCCAGATTATAGTTCAAACCTTGTTTCTTTGCAAATGCAGCAAAGGATCGGTTATCCCTTGGAAGACATGGGCCACCAAACCCATATCCATATTTCAAGTATTTATTTCCTACTCTAGAGTCGTTGCCGATTGCATTGAGAACAGTCTCAATCTCATTCTCCAAACCAGCCATGGTCATCACTTCACCAACCATGTTTGCATAACTGATCTTGGTAGTCAGATAACAATTCACTGCAAGTTTAACAAGTTCTGCAGCAGTTGTTGACATGAAACTAATCTTTGGTTTCGTAACTTGAATCTTCTTATACATCTCAGATAGAGAATGCATAACTTCTTCATTATCACCACCGATCAGAACCATATCTGCGTGGGTCAAATCTTTAATGATAGATCCCTGTGCGATAAATTCTGGATTATAGATAACACTCACACCGTAAGAGGTCAATAGATCCTGGAATCTTGCACAGTCTCCTGGATTTGTAGTACATCCAACAACAAATGTCTTACCAGAAACATCACCAGCAGTTTGAATATCGCGGATGACATCATAGACTGCGTTTACATTATAAGAACCATCATCTAAAGATGGAGTTGCAACAAGAGTAAAGATGATATTACACTCTCTGATAACTCTTTTATTATCAGTTGTCGCTTCAATGTTGCGAGCTTCTTTCAAGTGTTCTGCAACATGAGGTTCTGCAGTTTCTATGATTTTTTTGTTGAGGTTTTCTACATAATCCTCACGAATGTCAGAGACCAGGACATCATATCCCGCATTCTCCATAAGGAGTGCAAGACAGATTCCCAGTCTCCCTGCGCCGATTAATCCAATTTTCATAGCTTAAACGTAGGAATTTCTACCATCTTATGTTTGTTTTGTGAGTGAAACTTCTGATATACATTAATTGCATTAGTTTGTTCTTCACTCAAGAACATGGGATCTTCAGTTAGACCCTTCTCCATAACCCACTCAAGCATACTATAAGAAGTTCCGATCTGATCTTCATCAGTACGACCATCATCCCAAAGACCATCGGTAGGTGGTGCAGAAATGATTCTCTCATCAACACCTAGATGTTCACCAAGTCTCCACACTTCAGTTTTATAAAGATCTGCGATAGGAGCAATATCAATACCACCATCACCATACTTAGTGTAGAAACCTACACCATAATCTTCAACTTTATTACCAGTACCAACAACGATACCGCCAACAGATCCCGCAACCTGATAAAGAGTTACCATGCGGATACGGGAACGAGTATTAGCTTGTGCAAGAGTATTGGTTGCAAAACGTTCACCAATATCATTAGAGATAGTCTGAAGGAATGAATCATAAACAGAACTCATGTCAGTTTTGATGAACTCCACATTATTAAACTTTGAAGTCAACCATTCACCATGAGCATCAGACAATGACTCTTGATTCTCTAGTTGATTGATAGGCATCCCAACCACATAGGTCTTGATACCAGTCAATGCACAGAGAGTAGATACCACTGAAGAATCAATTCCTCCAGAGATTCCTACAACTAGATTCTTGATTCCGTAATATAAACAATAATCGGAAATCCATTTTACGATCCGATCTTCTAGTTCATCATAGTCATGAATACGATTCATCAGTCCTTCTCCTTGGCCAAAATTACAGTGTTTTCGTAATCTTTCTCGGTAGTAAACTCAAAACGTTCACTCATCCTTTCGGTAAACTTATTATAATAGAAATCGTTAAAGTTGACAAGATTGTAGATAATGTAAGCAAACTTAGAATCTGCAACCAACTTATCATAGTAATTCACCTGGGTATCGTAATCACACTCAGAAAGTGCATAGTTACTAATAAACAGATCAACGTCCTTAACTTCCTCTACGTCATCACAACTAACAAACTTACACTTTGCATAAAGTTCTGGAAAGTTCTTAAGATACTTTTCTTGAACTGCAACTGCTTCTGGAAGATCAACCAGAATGTATTCATCAAAATCGCAGACCACACTCAAGGTCTTGCAAAGTCCACCGTACCCGCCACCAACTTCTACTACGCGACTGATGGGTGCATCTCCTAAAAGAGTCGCCATCTCAAATACATTCTTGATGTATCGGATTGTAGTGGGAGAGATTTTACCCGTTTCTGGATAAGAGAACTTATCGGGAGTTCCGATAGTATCATTCTCTTTAAATCCTTCTAGATTTTCTAGAAGTGCATCTCCAGCCATTTCCATGGCGACTTGGAGATACTCTGCACCCTGACGAGGGGTAACATGTTCTAGAATATTCTTATACCCCTGCAAAGATTTAAACTTTGCAAAGATCTCATCATCTGCAACTGCACTACGACAGGTCTCCAGATAATCAACTGCGATTTGTTCTTCGGCTTCCCAGCCCTTATAAGTACTCATTTCCAGTAAGTTTCGTAGAGGTAATCTTCTGCCACTGGCAGATTGTTTGCACGTTCAAAGTTATCCTTGATTGCATCTATTTTAGAATAATAAAGATCGGGAGTCAACATAGAAATATCAAAATCATCATCTAAGAAGATGATCCCATCTTCATTAAAATATTCAGTAACTCCCCTGCAACCATAATATACAGGGATCGTTCCAGTAGCGAAACAATCAGTCAACTTTTCAGTGAAATATGTATCATATACTGCATTTTCAACAGCAATAGAGAACATGTAGTCACGAAGACCTTCTTCTTTACAAGAAATATCTTTAAATCCTCTACCATAAAGATCTACATGATCTTTAAATTGTTCAACAAATCCAAGTCTAACTCTATGTCCAGGTGTAAAAGATTTGTTAGAAGATATCATGGAGACTAGTTTAGTCTTTTCAAAAATTTGTCTATCTTCAACCCAAGGTGCTGCATTACTTAATGCATATTTGAAATAATCTGGTAATGTTTCACATAGTTCTTTATTTGAAGTAAAAATTGCTTCAGTTCTATGTGAAAGAAAAGGATAATTAGCCATTACCCAACCCCAGACACCACTGATAACTTCTCTAGATTCCAACAACCAAATGTATCTTGGTGTTGTTCCATTATCTGCACCTACTTGTGGAATGGAATTATTAACATATAAATTAATTTCTCCAGATCCATCCCTAACCCACTCTACATTCTTTGCAACATTCTTATCGGATGTTGAAGGCATTAAAGAATCGTTGCAAAATAAATTTACCTTAAATTTAGAATCCATACTCTTTCTTCATCTCCGCGAATACTGCTGCAATTCCTTTGTCTATACCAGTTTTAGGCATCCACCAATTCAGAATATAGTTATCAGCTTCATTTCTCTTATCCATCTGAACACTATCTTTTGCAAGACCTGGTTTAATCTTAACATCATATTTTCCGATAAGATTAAACTGACCTTGAATAGTTTCAGCAACTTCTTTAATTGAAGTAGATCGGAAAGATGTAATGTGGAGAGGATCTTCTGGTTTGAAGTCAGTATAAGATTCCATGATGGTCTCAAGAGCTTCACAACAATCTTCCGCATACAAGAACTGACGTTCTTCTGTACCATCGGTCATCATCTCAAACTCACCTTCCTCAAATCCTTTCTTAATAAAGTCAGTGATAACGTGAGCTTTCTCGTGATCCTTCTCAATACCATAGACATTCCAGAACTTAACGGTAAGTCCCTTCAGTGAAGTGGTATAAAGTTCACCAACTCTCTTCATCACACCATATGGAGAGTAACTCATGTTACTCATCTGGGAAGATGCGAATACAAATCTCTTATTGTACTTCGCAATCAGATCAAATGCATTAACCATCAACCTAGCATTATTGTTGATGAAGTCAAAGGTGTGTTGATACTTCTTGAGGTATCGTGATCCACCCACATCAAATGCAAGGAAGAAAACGAAGTCACAATCCATAATCACACGATGAAGTTCTGGATTAGGAATTGCGGTCATGTCTTGATGTTCACCGTTGACAGAATCAAACTCGTGAACGGTGTGTCCTTTACCGCGAAGATATTCTGTTAGGTAGGCACCGATCTGCCCACTGGAACCTAGTACTGTAATTTTCATTAGACAATAGTAATTTCGTGTGCATTTCCAAAGTTGACGATACCAGTGCCACTCATATGAGCAATCTCAGTTACATCGAACTTCTCTTCAGGAATCTCATCCCACATAAGTTGAATGTCGGGCCAACCAGGTCCAATATCATCGTGCATAAGGATACCTTTCCATCCTTTTTCACGGAGCCAATCCATCATAACACGTTCTTGAGAACCATCATGAGGATCTACATCAATCATAACGATAGAAACATTATCCCAATCAATCTCTTCATCTTCCATGAAGTCCATGATTTTCCAAGTAATATTTTCTTTTTCAATATTACTCGCGCCCTGTTCAACTAGATCGTAACTAATAACCTGATTATTGGGATTATAAGATAGTGCTAGTGCAGATCCTCCAGTACGGGTTCCAACATCTAGAATAGTAGTTTTATTAAACCAGGTGGACATATAAGCATAGAATCTATACTCACTTTGTCCTGCAGGAAGCCAATCATTTTGGTTCCTTGACATATCTCTTAGATGACTAATATCTAATTCTTTAACGTGATCCTTTACAATTTCAATTTTCATTGTTCTTTTTAGCAATTTGTTCAGAAATCCATGCGTATGTCTTACGAATACCTTCCTCAAGAGTCTGTTGATAATCCCAACCAAGTTCTCTGCGGATTACATCGTTGTTAGAATTACGTCCACGAACACCGAGAGGGGCATCAAGTTTGTGGTTTCTTTCCACATTTTTACCAGCAACCTTTGCAGCAGTTTCGACGAGTTGGTTAATGGTAACCATCTCTTCGGAACCAATGTTTACAGGGCCAATGAACTCAGAATCCATCAGTCGTCTAGACGCTTCAATGCATTCGTCAATGTACAGGAAGGAACGAGTTTGTAGACCGTCTCCCCACACCTCGATGGATCCACCTTCCTCTGGGAGGTAAGCGACTTTACGGCAGATTGCAGCCGGTGCCTTCTCTCTTCCACCATCCCAAGTCCCTTCAGGTCCGAAGATATTGTGATAACGTGTAACGCGAACAGGAATGCCGTAGTTCCTATGATAAGCGAAATAGAGACGTTCAGAGAAGAGTTTCTCCCATCCATACTCTGAATCTGGGTTAGCAGGGTATGCAGATTCTTCACGGCAGTCGGGGTTGTCGGGATCCAGTTGATTATGTTCTGGATACATGCAAGCAGATCCAGAATAGAAGATCTTAGTAGTATTTTTACCAACTCTCTCATTCATCTGACGTTGCATCTCAAGAACGTTCAGATTGATGGAAACAGAGTTGTGCATGATGTCTGCATCATTTTCGCCAGTGAAGACGAATCCTGCACCACCCATATCAGCAGCGAACTGATAGATTTCATCAAAGGGTTGAATATAACGATAAGGAACATGGTTATAAAAATTACCACGATCTCCTTTATATTCTAAGACACGACGTACAAAATCTTCATCACGAAGATCTCCACGAATAAACTCATTTGCTGCAGAATCAGAATACTCAGGATACTTAAGGTCTACACCACGAACCCAATATCCTTCAGAACGTAGGCGTTTAACCATATGACTTCCAATAAAGCCACCGGCACCAAGTACTAGTGCCTTCTTAATGTATTGACTCATTTTTTGATCAAAAATAATAATCTCTATAGTATATATTCTACAAAAAAAGAGGGGTTTTGTAAACCCCTCTCTTATCCTTCATGTAGGTATTGCAGGCTCGCCACTTGTTTTGAGTACGAGAAAACAAGAAACTCGGCGGGGTTAACCCCATCCGCACCACCAGTTTTTTAGAGAAACTGGAAACTCCGAGGGTCATTTGACCATCCCGACCAGGGCACAATTAACGTCTGTCCGCGACGGGCATATTGGGGATGACTCCACCAGTACTGTTAACGTCCATCCGTGACGAAGTTTTACAACATTACAAGACCAAAAGTTGGTTCTGGATACTTATAATTATACCATTCAGTGGCAATATATTTTGTTTGAATCTTTAAAAGATGGGAGTTTCTGTAGTGAAGTTGATATTTAAGATAATACGATACGGACTCATTTTTGGATGAGATGAGGCATGGAATTGATGCCCGTCAAAAATAACCAATCTATTTTTTTTAGGAGTTAAAGATTTTTCTACAGTAAAATTACTAATAGACTGTATCTTGTCCCAACGTTGTTGAGCCGTTCCTGAAGATGGATCATCATACTCTTTGAAAAAGAAAGTATCCCCATCAGAGTCGTTCAAATAAAAAATAGCTGAATAATGATCATTTTGATAATCCGTATGAGGATTATTATATAATGAAGAATTTGCAATATTTTGGTGGAGAGCTACTCTCAACCTAATAAAATTGCACTTTTGTTCAACTGTATCTTGAATTTGATCCAATAGAGGAACATAGAGATTCAAAAACTCAGAAAATTCTCCATCTTGGAGAAGAGAGTGAGTTAGTCCAGGGTGAGCAGTTTTGCCTTCTGGAAGACCATTTCCATAGGTAACATCTGGTTCAAATTTCCACTGAAAAACTGGACTTAAAGCTACGTTTAAGAGTCTATCAGAATAACTTTTTGTTAGAAAATCATCAATAACAATTGCAGGATGGGAAGTAGTATCTCCAAATCCTTTAACACTTTTACTCATCTTCTTCGGAATCTTTTATGTAACAAGGAACTCTATCTGGGTCTAACCATTTTGCATACTCAATATCTTCCATTGCAGTAGTACACTGTAGACCATTATCAAACAAATAAATGTCATTCCAACGTTTAGTGTAATGATCTTTCTTTTGCATTCTATAATCAGGCATACCATTAAGTTCAATAATGCCTTTTTGGACAAACCTATATCCTTCTCGTTCAAGAAGGACTTTAGGGAGTGTTTCCATCACGATACAAGAGCTCCTTCGGCTTCAAGATCAGCATAGATATAATCAATCAACATCTCGTAGTCATCCAGAGGATCGCCCGAGAAAATTACACCATTAGATTCATAGAACTTGCGAACTTTTTTAAAGAGTTTTGGATTCTTTACATCCAGGTAAGATTCTCCATTCGCAGCAGACTTCAGAGTTTGAATGTCTTTCTTGAATTTTGCGGTCAGTGACATTTGTTTGAATTTGTTTACCTTGTTATTATAGGGTGTTGACTTAGAGAAGTCAAGGAGGACAGTTTTATTTCTGTCCAATGCTGGTTGCGAGGATCGAACTCGCCTGTATCCGATTATGAGTCGGGTGCTTTCACCAGATAGCTAAACCAGCGAGGTAGGACTGCGGAGAATTGAACTCCGTTCACACCGTTATAAGCAGTGGGCCTTAACCAATAGGCGACAGTCCCAAGATTAAAAATAATTAAAATTAATAACTATTCTGTTTTTTTGATTAGTACAAGTAGTACCAGTGTGTTTCATATTCGATGGGAATATGACGATTCGATTCTCAATTGAGTCAATTTTTGTTCCATCTTCGAATAAAGTGTACCCGTCGTTTGTGTTGACATAATAGACTGCGGTATAAGAATCATTATAGTCCAAATCCCTGTGAAGGCAATGTTCTATAACTTTTGATGTTCTTGGTGTCAAATTTGCTTTGACTCTTATTAGTGCTCTAACATTTAGTTTTTCCAATATTGGAGCTACCAAATTAGTACTTTCAGATGTTATTTGAAAATCTTTGAAGAACAAATGTGTAAAATGAAAATTATCCAATTCATCACAAAGTAATGTATCTTCTGGTTCACCTATTTTTGATAGGGAACTAAAAAACCAAGGAATATTTTCTATAGAAGATTTTAAGATGTTCAAATCGTATTTTGATATAAAATTATCAATGACTTGAATCATGGAGCTTCGTTATTCATTTCCGTATACATGCGTATAAACTCATCATCCGCAGGGATCATTACTACTTTATGTTTACCGTTTGTTATACCTATGTGTTCTCCATTCTCAACTCTAGTAATCATTTCATCCCAGTGTTCTTGAAATTCTTCCACCGTATAGATTTCCATTGTTGTCATATTTATAAGTCGGGGCGACAGGATTCGAACCTACGACTTCTGCTTCCCAAAAGCAGCGCTCTACCAAGCTGAGCTACGCCCCGTTACTAATATATAGTACCATTAATGATCCTTCTTGGCAAATGGTTCCCAGTGTTGCCAGTTATATTTGTGAACAGCCCACATACCCAAAATGGGAATAAAAACTAAAGAAAATCCCATCACTCCAAGAATAATGGGATTACTTAATGCAGAATAAGCAATATGTCCTAGTTTATGCATCATTTCAATACCTTATGTGCAGTTCCATCACCGTCATATTGATCTGTATCATAGTATCCACCGTTTCTTTTCATTCCGAAATAAATCGTAGATAAAACGAAAGGGATTGCGGCGAACATTAGTAGTTTTCCGAGTAACATAATAGTCTTCCTCAAATGTTTTTTCTGCGAGTGCAATCAAAGCAATTGCTTGTTCTTTACCAGTCATCATTTTCCTCATGATCCCCAGAGAGTTCTCTAAGATAATCAGTCCACCACTGGGGATCTTTAATATATTTCCAGTTGGGAACATCCTTTCCCATTTCAGAGTAATACTCAAATAGAGCTTGATCTATTTTTTGAGAGATTTCAATAATCTTCATCCTCTTGGTCAAGGTCTCCATATGCATCCTCCACGTAGGGTCCGTGTGGTCGTTTGGCGTCTTCTCGGACATAGTTGACTTCAGATACGCTTGTTGATAACCATAGTGATACTTTCATTACTATGTAGATAACTGCAAGAGGGAGAAAACACAGAGAAAGGATTAATGCATGTTTCATCTTACATGATGCCCTCCAAACATAAACCTCATACCATTCAGAACTTTGGACGCGAAAGCACCCAGACCGCGAGAATTAAATCTTTCATAAAGCGCAGTGGTAATGACAGGAGCGGGAACCCCCAAATCCACAGCGGCAGTAACCGTCCAGCGACCCTCACCGCTATCGGATACACCTCCAGAGAATTGTTTAAGCTCAGGGTCGCTGCGTAACACATCTGCAGTAAGATCAAGTAACCAAGACCCAACCACGCTACCGCGGCGCCATAACTCAGCCACCTCAGCAACGTCAATATCATAACAGTAACTTTCTGGATCAGCCATTGGGGCGACTTCAGCATCTCCTTCTCTGACATACTTAGAACCTGCATTGGCACTCTTTAAGATGTTGAATCCTTCAGCATATGCCTGCATTATACCATACTCTATACCATTGTGAACCATCTTCACAAAATGTCCTGCACCAGGGCCTCCACAATGTAACCAACCAAACTCTGCAGAAGTCAACTCTGAGTCAAATTGAGTCCTGGGGGCAGCGTCAATTCCTGGGGAGAGTGCATCAAAAATCCTCTTACAAGTGGCGACCGCAGTATTTCCGCCGCCAACCATAAGACAGTATCCACGATCCATACCATAAACACCGCCGCTAGTGCCGCAATCAATATATTGGATACCAAGTTTTGCCAACCGTTCGGCCCTTTTCCGACTGTCTTTAAAATTGCTATTGCCATGATCAATAATAATATCTCCTTCACCACAATATCGTAGTAACTCATTGATCGTCTCCTCTACGGTTTCAGCAGGTACTACCATCTGGAAAATACCAGGTTGTGTCCCACCATTTTTCTTTTGTTTGACTACTTTAACAAGGCCTTCAATACTAGTTGTAACGCCATCCACATACCCACTTTCGTATGCTTCGTTTGCTTTTGCATAATTCCTCCGATAACCCCAGACTTCGATATTTCCTCTGGATCTCATGCGACGGGCCATTCCTTCGCCCATTCTTCCTAAACCAATTAATCCTACTTTCATACCTTTCTCCTACTTAAGTTTGAGTGGATAATCCCAATTAGTAATAAATTCAGTTTTGTGGTGTGGGCCCCATAGTCCACCATGATAAAGATAAGGCATTGTTCTTATCCGACAATGATCTCCAGTACACAACAGATCATCAACAATTCTCCAAGATTCCAACACTTCATCCGCATGAACAAAGTGTGATTGATCTTCATGAATAGCATCATAAAAGAGTTTTACATAACCGTCAATTGCCTTCTCAACTGGATAATGATATTGGAGAAGAGCTGACTCAACATTATCATTAAGTCCAGGCGATTTAATGTCAATCCGCATGTCCAAATGTGGATCTGGTTGCAATCTCATAACGATACGATCATTACAATCATGACCTGCAAAAAGTTGTTGTGGTGGTGACTTGAACTTAATCACAACCTCTACACAATCAACAGGCATTTTCTTACCAGTCATAAAGTGGAAAGGAACTCCCTTCCATCTCCAGTTATCAATATAAAGATCACCCGCAACAAAAGTTGGTGTTTGAGATTGAGACTCAACACCTTCTTCATCTCTGTATCCAATATATTGACCAAGAACTACATTATCACCAAGTCTTGTTGCAGCAAGTACTTTAACTTTTTCTCTACGAATCTCCCGTGCATCAATCTTGCATGGAGGTTCCATAGCAATCAGTGCGAGAACCTGCAACATATGGTTCTGTAACATGTCTCTGACCGCCCCTGCGGTCTCATAATATTGAGAACGACCTTCGCACCCGATCATCTCGGTGGCGTAGATCTGAACCTCTTCTATGTACTGCCTGTTCCAAAGTGGTTCCAATAGAATATTGCTAAAGCGGGTGGCAAGGATATTATTAACAGTATCTTTACCGAGATAATGGTCAATGC
>Ga0222715_10004653_pt1 | contig 11835 bp, 12 predicted proteins | sample C33_9DmetaG_FD_165056 | JGI IMG/M metagenome (GOLD analysis project Ga0222715, IMG submission 165056) | Estuarine water microbial communities from San Francisco Bay, California, United States - C33_9D | ecosystem: Environmental > Aquatic > Marine > Unclassified | place: USA: California...
CGGACCTTGCGGGCCTTGCGGGCCTTGCGGGCCTCGTGGTCCTTGCGCGCCGGCACCCCCACCGGAGGTCCCGACGAGTTCCGCCATCTTCGCGAGAATCTCGTAGAGTCGGTCCTTGTCGACTCGCGCTCGGGAGCGTTCGGCCTGGATTTCTTGAATGAGAGCGTCCATGTTCAATATACATAAAGCGTAGATAATCTTTAAAGTGTAGAGGATGATTTTCATCGGGCCCACCCGCCTCGCGGGCATCGGGCAGCACTGTTCGAAATACACCGCCCTGTTCCCCGATGCCACCTATCACGTCATCGGTTCGGAAATCCCCGAGAGTGAACACGGCCTGCTGTTTGCGATTCCCGTGCCCGCGTCGATGGACCAAATCCCGTACGTCAAGAGTCGCGTGAAAAACCTCGCCCTCATGACGGTGTGTGAGACCACGGAGGTGCACGAAGACTACGGCCTCCTCTTCGAACACTTTAAGAGGGTGGCCGTGCCGAGTGAGTTCTGTCAAGAAGTCTTCTCCCGTCAGTTCCCCGATACGGAGTTCTACGTGGTGCACGCCCACATACCAACCCCGGAGACGTACACGTTCTACCACATAGGAAACATCTTGGACGACCGCAAGCAGTTCAACGCCATCCTCGAGGCGTTCGTGCGCCTGAATGAACCGCAGTCCCGCCTGCTCGTCAAGGCGACGTGCACGAAGGACGTCGACATCAAACTGCCACGGGTGGAAGTCATCAACGGACTCATCTCCGACGACGACATGGAGGCCAAGGTGCACCGCCGTGGGGACTGCTACGTGTCCTTCAGTAAATCAGAGGGCGTCGGGATGGGCCCCGTGGAAGCCGCCCTCCGAGACAAGCCCGTCATAATCACCGACTTCGGTGGGGCGCCGGAGTACGTGAAGACACCCTACCTGGTGCCGTGTGAACTTCAAGAGCTTGAGAGAGACGATTTTCTCTTCAAAAAGGGTATGCACTGGGGGAAGCCAGACCCGGTCAAGCTCTTGGAGTTCATGAGAGACGCGTTCGACAAGCGCCTGAGGTACATGGACCACACGCACACGAAGAACGTCGTGGGGAGGGATGCGGTCTTACATGAATTCTTCACCGATGTAATTGGTGGCCAACACGAGAAGACCAACGAATAGGGCGCCTTGCATCATGCTGTCCTTCTGTGCGAGGATGTACATGATGAGGTCGTCGACGGGTTGGATGCCCGTGCTCTTTTTCGCCACTTTCGGGGCGAGGCCGACGATGCCGATGTAGAGGGCCATCGCGATGATGACCGGTCGTAGGTTCTCTTGGTCGAGAAACATTTAATAACAAATAAGAAAAAAAATATCGGTGTTCAATGTAATGTGGGAACTTGAATAAGAACGACTTACGTAATCTGTCGACACCGTCTTTGAGAAATATGCTAGAAAGAAGCGCCAGTGCTGGATAGAGTTGGGGGGCGTCATCGGGCTATTGGTGCCGACTCCCTCAATTGTTTCACTTTGTGCTTAGTACATAAATACTCGCACCCATCGATACAACTACACTTACAATTGTAAATTCGGAACCCGACATATTTAATAAAAGATTGAAAAAAAAACCCCCAGTCCCAATGACCACATCCACATCGAAGACAGCAATGGAGACCCCCCAGTCCAGTCGCAACGAAATACCTGCCGAAACCCCTGGCGCTCCATCGAGACCTCGAAAGCGTCGCAACGTCCTGGGTGATGAAGACGTGCACGTCCACTTCGTGGAGACCAAGGTGTACCGTTCGGGACACGTGGAGTCCACGTCTGGACGACGATTCTTTAAGCGTCGCCTAGAGCTCGTGTGTGATTTGGACGCGATGTCCCAAGAATATTTAAATTATAAACTTCTGCATGACCTCGAAAACACTGGCATGGCCGTGCGTACAGCTAAATACGACTACGAAGACAACCTTACGTTTCACCAACTTATTTTAATTAAAATTACATAGAACTATGTTTTTTACAATACCCATCGCAACTCGCCTTGAAGCGACAGCCTTCCCCTGACCGCGTCTTCCCCTGGCACAACTGCGTGCGCTTCGACGTCGTCTTACCGACGCGTTTCTTTTCGCTGACGACGAGTATGGCGCGCCGCGAACGCGCCTCCTTCATCTCGCGCGCCTTCGTGTTGTAGCGCCAGATGGAGTTTGCCATCGTCACACACACCGCGTCGTCTCGCCCGGACGTCTGTGCGTCTTTATATAATACATGCCATGAATCGTCTCGCACGACTTTCATGGTGATGCGCACTACTTAAGAATGGCGTTTCATTTTTAACACCTTTTTTCGTGGGATGGGTTCCGCTGACCCATGACTTCCCGCGTCGTCCGTTCGGGGGATTGCGGGACCCGACGCAACCGGTTCTTGCTCACCGCACCGCTGAGGTACAGATTCGCGAGATGTCGTCGTTGGACGTCGGCCGTGGCGCGGTCGATGAGTTTCATCGCCTCCCTTTTGTTCGGCGTGTTCACACGTTCTTTAAGGGTGCTGTTTAGCCACCGCATGCACTGAGATTTGTTTACGCATCCGCGATGGCGGACAGGTACAGGTCCATGTCCCCTTTAAATTCAGGGCACTTCTGTATGGTTCTTTGCGTGACTTCGTGTTGCACCGCGAGGACGCGTTCGCGGAACACCTTGAGGTCGATGCCCGTGGCGTCGTGAATCTCTTGCGGTGATGCGATGTCTCCGGCGGCGCTCAGGTAGGCGATGGCGTGGTTCGCGTGGACGACGCCGTGCATGGGGGACCCATCCTGTTGCGCCATCGTCGCGTACTTCGCCGACCTTTTCATCAGCGTGTCGATGGTCTTCGTCCGTCCTCTTTTATTGTTCTGGGCCACCATGCACGCGGTGCATAGTACGACGATGAGGTACAAATACATCTAAAATACCCCCAGTTTTTTTTCACCACACACTCGATGCACGCGCGATGCACACCGCCATCGCGGAGTGTCGAACATTTAACCACGGCGATTTCCATGCATACATCAAAAACAATAGACCCGAATTATTACCACACTACGAACACCTGCACGTACTGAAGACCCTAGGTCCGGCGGAGGAATGGAAAAAATGTCTGAACCCACATCAATACCAATCCCTCCTCAAACACGGAACCTTCGTGCTCGCCTACGCCTACGTCGTGCGCGTGCACGAGACCTTGGCCCTCGTGGAGTGGTTCGAGACTCGAGTGCCGGGGCGCGGGTTCGCGACTTACCTGCGACGTAAACTGCGACGCACGTTCGGAGACGTCCTTCCTCGGAAGATTCCCGAGGACGTCGGTGGGTACTGGAGGAAGGAATTAGGATTCAACCACGATGACGTGGACCCGTGGGAACACATGCATCTGATTTGTGGTGAAGACGCTCGATTGATGCAATGGGACGCGATACTCATTTAAAAATTATGTCCATTACTTTACTAAACAATGACGTTTGAACACAACTCCCTGAAGAACCTCTTCCTCATCGATGCGTACTGCAACGGCTTGTTCCATCGCGTGATGGAGCGGGACGCGTGCGTGCCGAAGTTCGACACGCGGACGTTGCGTCGGGTGTGGAAGAACCGCGACATGGACATCGACCACGACTTGAACGACATCGTCAGCATCATAGAGTACGACGAGTGGGACCTCGCCGTGCGCACGGACAGAAGCATCCTGTTGTACACCGGCGAGTCCTCGGACTTCCAAGACGTGTACGGCGACATGTACAAGCAGCACGGCGTGACGTTCTGTTCGGACGACGACCCGGTCGACCTCATGATGAGCCTCGACCTCGGTGGCGACGGGGTCACGATTCACGCCGACGTGCTCGAGACGCTCGGTGAGGAGTACCCGCGCGTGCTTCGTGAATTGGAGGCAAAGATTCCGGACGACGAGCCGGGCCATAGGTACGCCCTCGTGGTGGACGAGTGCGAGGTGGAATCGTGTTCGTGGGAAGATTTGGTGGATATTTTCGATTCACACAACATCGCGCTCGTGTCTTTTAAGGAAATCCTGAACTAATATTTTAATGATCATCGATTGGCGTTATTATTGTTTCGTGTGCGACCACCCCATCGACCTTCGCGTGTGCCCGGAGACCACGCGCGAATGCATGGCGTATTATCATTACCGTTACCTGTATAATCCCGCACCGGTTTACTTGAACTTGATGTACTATAAATTCATAGATAAACGCGTGCGTCGGGTGTGTTTCGATTGTTTCGAACGACATAAAAAACCAAATTTCAAAGCCCTTCGTGATAGGGAAATTGGTCGGTGTCGTATGAGACCGAGAACCTTTCGGAGTCTCACCCGCGACGAACTCGTGACTTGGATTCGTGGCATGGAAGCCTTCATGTACCCCCCAGAATCTGACGCATGACGGAGACGATCCAAAAACTCACGCACATCGAACACATCCTCAAACGCCCGGACAGTTACGTCGGTCCCGTGGACCAGACGAGAGAGCCGTACTGGGTCATCGAGGGTGATGCGTTCGTGAAGAAGTCGGTGCAGTACAGTCCCGCGTTGTTGAAGATTTTCGACGAGATCCTGGTCAACGCCATAGATCGCAACAGCCTGTTCCCCAAGGCGGTGAGCTCGATCCTCGTGAACTTGGACCCAGAGACCGGGGCCATCACCATCTCTAACAACGGCCCCCTCGGTGGCATCGCCGTGCGCGAACACCCCACGGAAGGCGTGTGGAACCCCGAACTCACCTTCGGCCACCTCCTCACGAGCACGAACTACGACGACACGCAGAAACGAATCGTGGGTGGTCGGAACGGATACGGTGCCAAGCTGGCAAACATCTACTCATCGCATTTTGAAATCACTATTAAAGATGGTGAGAACAAACTACTGTACACCCAAAGTTGGAGCCACAATATGACAAAGTGCAACCCCCCGAAAATTAAAAAATTTTCAGGCGCGACGTCGGTGGTGAACATAACCTTCATCCCCGATTGGAAAAGATTCGGTGGGATGACACACATGACCGACGACGTGTACGAGATATTTAAAAAACGCGTGTGGGACTGCAACGTGTCGACGTCGTCGAACTGTAAAGTCAAGTTCCAAGGCGAACCTTTGGCGAAGACGTCCTTCGACAAGTACGCGAAGATGTACACGCAGACGGACAGCATCGTGTGCACCAGTTCCGAACGCTGGTCCGTGTGCATCGCGCCCTCGCAAGATGGGTTCGAACAAGTGTCCTTCGTGAACGGCATCTGCACCACCAAGGGTGGCACCCACGTCGACCACGTCGCGTCGCAAATCGTCGCCGCCATGGGTACGAAGTTCAAGTTGAAACCTCAACAGGTGAAGAACACCTTCTTCGTGTTCGTCAAGGCCACCCTCGAAAACCCGTCGTTCTCCTCGCAAGTGAAGTCGGAGTGCACGTCCAAAGTGTCCGACTTCGGAAGCCGTTTCGACCCCCCGGCGTCGTTCGTGAAAGCGGCCCTGCGTTCGGGGATTCAAGACGAACTCCACACCTTGTCCAAGTACAAAGAGATGCAACAGTTGAAGAAGACCGACGCGGGTGCGAAAAAGTCAAAAATCTCGGGCGTGCCCAAGCTGGACGACGCCAACAAGGCTGGAACGGCGCACTCGCACCGGTGCACGCTCATCGTCACCGAGGGGGATTCGGCGAAGACGTTGGCCGTGGCCGGGCTCTCCGTGGTCGGCAGGGACTACTACGGCGTGTTCCCCCTTCGTGGTAAATGCAAGAACGTGCGCGACGCCTCGGTGAAGACGCTCACGGAAAACAAAGAGTTCTCGGAGTTGAAGAAAATCCTCGGGTTGCAACAGGGGAAGGACTACACCGACACCAAAGACCTTCGGTACGGGCGCTTGCTCATCATGACCGACGCCGATAACGACGGCTCGCACATCAAGGGACTCATTCTGAACATGTTTCATTACTTTTGGCCGTCCCTCCTCAAACTGAACTTCGTGGAAAGCATGGTCACTCCCATCATCAAAGCCAGCAAAGGCAAACAGACGATGAGTTTCTACACCGACCACGCGTTCCGTGGGTGGTACGCGACGCATCAATACGATGGATGGAAAATTAAATATTACAAAGGTCTCGGGACGTCCACGTCCCAGGAAGCGAGGGAATATTTCAAAAACATCGACGCGTTGGTGGTGAAATTCGACGTGGACGCCATGACCGACGCGTCCATGACCCTGGCGTTCGACAAGAAAAAAGCGGACGACCGCAAGACTTGGCTCCTCGACACGTCCGTGAAAGATTCCAGGGACCTCGAAATCCAGTACGGCAAGGTCGAGCGCATCACCATCAGTGATTTCGTGCACAAAGACTTGGTCAACTTCAGCATGGCCGACCTGAAGCGGTCCATCGCCCACGTCGTGGATGGCTTGAAACCGTCGCAACGGAAAGTGCTCTACGCGTGCTTCCACAAAAACTTGAAGGAGGAGATGAAAGTGGCCCAACTCGCGGCGTACGTGGCCGATAAGAGTGCCTATCACCACGGCGAAGTGTCGCTCGCGGATACCATCGTGAAGTTGGCCAACGACTACGTGGGCTCGAACAACGTGAACCTCCTCGTGCCTTGCGGGCAGTTCGGTACGCGTCTGATGGGTGGGAAAGATGCGTCGCAGACGAGGTACATCTTCACCAAGTTGGCCCCGGAGACGCGCGCCGTGTTCGACCCCTTGGACGAGCCCGTGCTCACGCATCTGGAAGACGACGGACGACGCATCGAACCCGAGTTTTACGCCCCGACCATACCCATGGTGCTCGTGAACGGCACCGAAGGCATAGGCACCGGGTTCAGTTGTTCGGTGCCCCCGTTCAATCCCACGGACATCGTGTCCAACATCAGACGCATCCTCGACGGCGACGCGGTGGTGCCCATGCGTCCGTACTACAGAGGGTTCAAGGGCACGATGACCCGGGACGGCACCTCGTGGGTGGCGGAAGGCATCTGGAACGACGGCGTCATCACCGAACTCCCCCCGGGGCGATGGACGCAGGATTTCAAAGAGTACCTGGACGAACTCGTGGATAAAAAAGTCATCAGTGGATACACCAATAAGAGCACCATCGAGGACGTGCACTTCGTCGTGAGCGGGTACGCCGGCGCGGACCCTGTGAAAGACTTTAAACTTCGAAAGGTCATTCACACGTCGAACATGCACTTGTTCCACCCGGTCAAGGGCATCCATCGCTACGAGACCCCCGAAGAAATTCTCACCGATTTCGTGCTCGTGCGCAAACACTACTACGTGAAACGCAAAGAACACCTCATCCAAGAGTACGAGAGCCGCGCGCGCGTGTGCACGCACAAAGCCCTATTCGTGAAGATGGTGGTGGACGACCAACTTCGCATCTTCAAGCGAAAGCGCGACGAGCTCGAACGAGAGATGCTTCACACGTTTCCCATGATCGACGGCAAGTTCGACTACCTCCTGAACATTCGCACGTACCAGTACACGCAAGAAGCGGTGGAATCCATGATGCGCGAGGCCGCGCAGGCTGCGAACGACCTCGAAGACTTGAAGAAAATAACGCACACCCAGATGTGGCAGAACGACCTCAAAAAATTGTACGCGTAAAGTAAGCATGGGCGAAGCGGCGCACGTCGCACTCAGCGCCATCGGTAAACAGGACACGTACCTGCTTTCAAAGGACCCAGAGCAAAGTTTTTTTAATTACAACACCGAACAACACGCCGAATTTCGCAAGTTTCATAGGAACCGAAACATCGTGGCCCCTTCGAACCGACAGAGCACGTGGCCTTTCGGGGAAACCATCAAGGTGCAGTACGACCCTCGAACGAACATGGGCGATTACCTGTCGAACATGTACGTGTCCCTGACCCTGCCCGCATTGGAGGTCGGTGGGAACTACGCCGACCAGGTCGGGAGACACATCTTCGAGTACGTGCGGATGTACGTGGACGAGATGGAGGTGGAGACGTTTTGGGGGGACTGGGGCATCATTCACGACGAGATGTACACGGAGATGTCCGAAAAAGTGGCGAACCGTTTCTTGCTCAACCGTTCACTGGCCTTCGACACGTCCGACGGCGCGAACAACTTCGCCGAATACGCGTCCGATGTGGTGGTCCCCCTCAACTTTTTCTTCGCCCGCAAATACGCCGCGGACGAGTACGCATCGAACCAACCCAATCGACCGTATTTCCCCGTGTGCGCGTGCCATCGCCAGAAGATTGAGTTTGAATTTAAATTCAATCCACAGACCTTCTTCGCGAACACCGCGCAGACCCTCACCCTCTCGGAGTTCGACATCGTGACCGAAGAAATAACCACCTCCCCCGATGAACGCCTGTACACCATGAACCACAGGGGCCTATGGGTCACGGACGTGGTGAAGAAACACCCGGTCGCGACCACGGACCCGTCGTCCACAACCATCAAGAACCAACTCGTACCGAACATCCCGGTGAAAACGTTGCACTGGTTCTTCAGGAACACGAAGTTCGAGAACCCTCTCGTGGTCAAGGAGGCGGGCGAAACCGAGGAAGGAAACTTTTACATACACAATAGATTCAATTTCAGCTCCAACGTGAACTTCGACCAGTTGAACACGTTTTTCGACCCGGTCATGGACAAGGCCCGGTTCTACATTCAAGGCAATCAACTGCCGAACATCACGTCCTCGGACCACACGTACTTCAAGTACTACGTGCCCTACGAGAAGAGACTGTCGCGCCCGATTAGAAACATTTACTCGTATGCATTCTCAATGCACCCAGTGAATGTTCAACCGTCGGGGAGTTTAGATTTCAGTCAGTTGGAATCGAACAAGACCACGATAGAGTGCGACCTCTTACCGACATCGGAGACGTACAGTTTACACCTATATTACACCGGCTACGAGACCTTCAAATTCGAGAACGGGTTCATGTCGCGTGCTTATTCGCCATGAGCGCATCTTTGTGTTCGCTCACGAACGAGATGACGTCATTCTTTATGCACCACTTGATGAAATTCAACTGCGCCACGGTCGTCTGAATTTCCTCATCTGTTCCAGGGATGACGTACGAAATCTTCTCCGCGCGACAGAACGGGTCGAACAACTTTTTACTGTACCCGAGCAGTGAACTCTTATAGGCCGTGTGGACGCTGAACACTTTGCCGTCGTCCGTCTTGTACGAGGTGTGATTCTTTTTGGCGTAGTTCGTGATGAACCACTCGAGGTTTCGTAGGGAGATTCCAGATTTTTTGTTTAATACGTTCACGAGTGTAGCTTTATTCTTTTCGTCGTTGTAAAAGGTATTGATGGATGATAGCAGAATATCTGATTTACTCATTATTGTTAAATAATATACTGTTCAAATCTATAAGCTTCTTTCGGTCTAATTCTAAACACGCGGGGCAGTTGTCTTGGTACAGGACATCCATGCCGTGGATGTGCGACGTGGAGACGTCGATGGCGACGGGTTGTAGCTTTTCCCTCTGATAGAGATGCATCGTGCAGTACCCATGGTGCGTGCCCCGTCGCGTGCACCGCACCCCATCCCTCTTTACCCCCTTACACCGCGTGCGGTCCGTGAACGCCGGTACGTCGCGAAGCAACAGGTCCTTTGATATGTTATGATGCAACGCGATGTGGTTGATGTACCCGTCCAACTTTTCATTGTACTCCAAAGTCACGGCGTCGAGCTGCGAGCGCACCCGTCGCTCCACCTCGTCGTCGATCATTTTCGCAATCTTCTCACTTATGTCCTCCATTGTTTTTAGAGAGCTCGAAATTTTTAAACAATTCCGTGATTGTCGTCTTCTGTTTCGCCGGTGCCCTTTTCTTCTTTGGGGGTTTATTCTTCTCAATTATTTCTCCAAAGATGGTTTTTTTGGGTTCTGGAACTAGGGGTTCCAAGAGGTCGCATACGGGGTTTAAGAACTTATTTAAGAAGTAATAGTGGTAATCCACCGGAATGTTGTGCTCTTCCACGTACACCGGGTCCTCCGCCTTCTCGAACGCCCTCGCCTTGAGGTCCTCGGTCTTGGTCAGGAGGTAGGGCACGCGGTCCCCACTTTGGGGTTCCGACCCGGGCTTTCTCTGACGCATCTTGTTGTGCACCTGCACGTGTCCCATCGAAATGTCCCAACTTCGGTCGATGTCCTTGATGGAGACAGGGGTGCCCTTCACCTTATAGGTGTCCGAGAGGGATTGACTCAAGATGAGTTTAGGGTGGGGCACGTCTCCGGTGAGCAACTCCAGAGCCCTCTGCCTCGCCAACACCTGCGGTGGTTCGGGTTCCGACGATTCAAGGATAACATCCAACAATTCCTTGCACACCTCTCGAACGTGGGGGGTGTTGTCCCGTCGCACCAGTTGCAAGCCCTTCACATCGATGTACTTGAACTCCACCTTTCCAGATTTCCCTTTTTCCCACAACTTGGCCGCGTAGCGTTTCTTACTGTAGAGAATGTAAGGCATGTACACCTTCTCGAGCTCCAAGTCATTGGGTTTCTTGAACAGACGCGTGCACTCCTCTGCCGCCTTCTCACCGAGTGTCCAGCTGTAGTCGATGGCATCCTGTCCCGTGCGTCCTTGGACGTCGAATTCAACCATGACGGAATCGGTGTTGTGAACAATCATGTGTCCCGGACCGACGTGGAAATGATGCGACTCGGTTGTTAAGTCATAGACGTAGTCTGAGGTGTTTCCGAGGTGCTCAATTTTTTTAATCGCCAGTGGATTACGTCGTTGCGACCCCATAGTGCACGTCTGTCTCATTATATCTCTTTTGTCCGAACGACAGTTCAGTGATACATTATAACCAAGACGTCGAGCGATAAAACATAAACCCAAGCTACCTTCTTTACCCTTCATGTCGAAACGTGTGATTGTTTGGATCTGGTCTTTCTCACCATCAGATAGATAATACCCATCCCAAAATGCCTTGACGATGTCCAGGGGTGCGTTGAGTATACACGGAGGCACTACCTTTTCTTTGTGTGCGTTATAAAACAATGCACGATAGCGCAAAGTCACATTTTTTATGTTCCCAATCGGCACCAATTTATATACACCACTTGATTTCAGTGTATCCAAAATTTTCGTCTCAAATGGACACGCCTCTTGCATCGCGGTAAGAATTGACATGTTTGAATTATTCAGAGCCCATGTATACTTTTCGCCGTAGTGTCCGCACGAACCATCCCCCAAAAAGAAACCCATGACCTTTGCTTCTTCGGTCGTGATGTCAGTTTTGATTTCAGCTTCAAACGCGAGTCCACAATCGTGATGCAAAAGTTCGACACCCACGGCGACATCAGTTGGTTTCATCTCCTGTTTATCCACCGACAACAGGCTGTGGTCTTCGGTTACGTCGGCAATCCCCGTGTGAGTCAAGACTCGGTATATAGGCTTATCTGTTTTGTGTCGAATGACTTGTTTGATTTCTGTGAAACCTGTGTCCGACCACACCTCAATGCCGTGCACATCTGAGAATTCTTTCCCATCAGACCTGGTCGCATACGTTGACACGAGTGCATCTATTCTGGTGGTCCTCACGATACCATTGTGTCGAATCAGGAGCGCTGAATCTGGAGTCACGGAGTCACCGTACCTCACATTTGCCCCTGGGAAGTTGGCTTCCACGTAGTTCTTTGTCTCCTCAATCATCGACCTCCCCTTGAACGTCACCGACGACGCGATGGCGACACAGGGAAGCATCCCCCTCGCGGCCCCTGTGAATCCGTAGCACGAGTTCATGGAAATTTTATAGGCCAACTGCTTCCCATTGTACACCTCCTTCATCCCCTGCGTCGTCGCCGTGGCCATGTCCTTCTTGGCTTGTTTACGAAATTGCTTGAGCTCTGCC
>Ga0222715_10004658_pt1 | contig 11830 bp, 18 predicted proteins | sample C33_9DmetaG_FD_165056 | JGI IMG/M metagenome (GOLD analysis project Ga0222715, IMG submission 165056) | Estuarine water microbial communities from San Francisco Bay, California, United States - C33_9D | ecosystem: Environmental > Aquatic > Marine > Unclassified | place: USA: California...
GTAGATAGAATACAAAGCGGAACTTCATCTACTTCATCTGGACTAACATTCGGTCTTGGTGCTGGGGCAACTGTAAACGGCTTTAATGGCGCAGGCGTTTTCACAAGCAGTACAAGTTCTGCGGCAGGATTGTTTGTTGGCACAACACAGTCTGTCGGCGCGGCATTAGCCGCCGCAAATTCGCTGAACACCGCCGGTAATGTGGCAATTATTGGTTATGGTGATACCACTACTAGTTATACTGGCGCGGTAACAAATGGCATTTTGGGCGAACCAACTTATGGTGCCCGTGGGTATCATAATACATCCAATAAATATGCCCAGCTTGGCACATCGTCATATAGTGTATATGCCAATTCAGACATATATTGTGCTGGATCATATCTGCCATTCACAGGTGTGCATGATGCGCTTCTTGATGATCAGGAATCAGTAGAAATTGGTGATATATTGGTTGATGTTTCTATTGAGGCAAAATCAGATATTTCAAACGTGATTTCTCTTGCCACAAAATCTAGCAGTACAGCCCAACCAACAGCGATAGGGATATTCAGTGGATATGCGCCGGATGATCATATCCCGATTACATTGCAGTCTGTCATTCCTGCCAACCATGATGATAAGGTACCGACACCAATTATCACGGTGAAGGAGGCATATATTAATTTGCTTCAAGATAATGATCTGGTTTATGTAAATGCGGTTGGCGAAGGTCAAATCAATGTGTGTGGCGAGAATGGGAATATACAGCCAGGTGATCTGATTGTGACATCATCTGTACCAGGTAAAGGTATGAAACAGAATGATGATATAATCCGTTCATGTACGGTGGCGAAAGCCAGAGAGGCCGCGGAATTTAGCGGTAATGAAACAGCGCAAATAGCGTGTATCTATCTTTGCGGGTGATGAAATGACAGTTTATTTAGTGCAAGGCGATGCTGGTAGTCAAGTAAAAGCAACCATAACCAGGGAAGATACTGGCTCTGCCGTAGACCTGACAGATGCCACTCCGCGCCTGAAATTTAAGAAAAAGAATACTGACACTGTGTTAACCACAATAACATCTACAGCAAGCAGTCCAAGCGATTTGCAGGGCGGTGTTGCTGTTTTTGAATTTGGATCATCCGCTTTGGATATATCACCAGGCGCATATATTGGGGAAATTGAGGTTACATTTGATAGCGGGAATATTGAGACTGTATACGAACAAATAGATATTGTTGTTCGTGAAGACTATTAATGCCTAAAGTAACTGTTACAGGTAAGGGGCTAATTGCCGGGATAAAAAACCTGCGATTAAAAGCTTCTATTGCAACAAGGCATCTGATAGCAGATATTCTTGTTGGCAGATTCCTATTGTCTAGCCGATTTGTAAATGCTATCGGATTGACAGAAATTCTAGTCAAGGCATTTGGCCTAAACAAGACTGATAATGTAACCGCCACAGAATTAATTGAGTTAGACTATTCAAAAAATGTATATGAAACGCCACCTGTAACAGATTTAATGGCAATTGGGCTTCAGAAGCCAGAGACAGACAACTTTACAGTATCTGATATTGCTTATTCAGCAATAGGCAAGAATATAACTGACCAAATATCTGCCACAGACACAACTTCTATAGCCGCCGGATTTGGCGCATCTGACACAGTTTATGCTACAGACGATGTTGGAGCGCAGGCAACTATAGATGATGATCAATATATGTTGTTTGGCAAGAACCTTTCTGAAGCCCCAAGTGTTGCAGATACCGTATCAATAACAGCCGCATATATAAGAGAATTTTCTGAATCAGTAGGGATTACTGATACATTCGTAAATGGATTAGCAAAAATCCCAAGCGAAAGTCTGACAATGTCAGAAACTTTCACGCTATTGGCTGAAAAATCGGAATCTGATACACTGCTCTCAGCAGATTCAGGCACTCTGATTTCGCAGGATTATGTTGATAATAATCAGTATTTTGATGCCGACTATGTCGGACAATATAGGACATTTTAAAGGCTAAAATTATGATACAGTCAAATATCAAAGCAACCGGAAAATTAAACGTCATCTTGCGTGATGTTGACGGCAATGTGAAAGAAGAGCGTAACATTGATAACCTGGTTGTCAGTGCTGGCTTAAATTACATTGCATCCAGAATGAAAGATGCTACAGATACTGCAATGGGTTACATGGCAGTAGGCACCGACAGTACTGCCGCCGCCGCAGGCGATACTGCTCTTGGCAGTGAAACAGATAGAAATGCCGTAACCAGCATAACAGTATCCAGCAATACAATAGAATATGTTGCATCATGGTCTGCTGGCGATGCTACAGCCGCATTAACTGAAGCTGGCATTTTCAATGCATCTTCTGCCGGGACAATGCTTGCAAGGGTAGTATTCTCTACTGTAAATAAAGGCGCAAATGACACTTTGACTATTACTTGGACGATTACACTGAGTGCTAGTTAATGGCAACAATAACTACTAGAGCAGGTAAAGGATCGCCATTAACTAATAACGAAGTTGATGCCAACTTTACCAACCTAAATACAGATAAATTAGAATCAAGCGATTTATCTGTAACTACTGCCGCAAATAGCGGGTCTGGTAGTCTTTCGTATTCGTCTAATGTATTTACATTCACCCCGCCTGATCTATCGTCATATGTAGTCGATTTATCTGCGTTTGATACAGATGATTTGTCAGAAGGCACGACAAACCTGTATTACACAACCGCACGATTCGACACTGCTTTTAGCGGGAAGGATACAGATGATCTATCCGAAGGCACGACAAATCTATATCACACCGATGAGCGTGTAGATGACAGGGTTAATACATTATTACAGGCCGGTTCTGGTATCGCATTATCATATGACGATGCCGCTGGCGAACTGACTATAGATTCTGATCATATAGAGTACGATGCAACTAACAATACAGGATCATCTATAGCAAAAGGAACGCCGGTATATCAGACTGGATCAAGCGGTAATACGATAACTATTGCTCCTGCTGATTCTGATGGTTCAGGAACTATGCCTGCGATTGGCATGACTTCAGAAACTATAGCTAGTGCAGGAACCGGGAAAGTAGTATTTCTTGGGCTTGTTAAAGGGTTTGATACATCGTCCTTTACTGAAGGCTCTACTCTATATATATCAACTACCGCTGGTGGTTTAACGGCAACCAAACCAACAGCAGAATCTGCCCTGGTACAGAATTTCTGTAAGGTAATTAAATCTCATGCTACTAATGGCTCAGTTGTCGTCATGGGTGCAGGCAGATCAAATGATGTGCCTAATCTTGGCAATGGCAAAATATTTATAGGGAATGGAACTACAGGCTATGAGCAGAGAGTTCCTGTTGTAGCAGATATATCTGATGCTGGCGCACTTGCGCCTTTGGATACAATAAACAATGCCTATTGGTCTGGAACCGATCTTGCGGTAGAACACGGCGGGACAGGTGCATCAACAGCTTCTGATGCTAGGACTAATCTTGGTGTTGCAATCGGCTCTGATGTATTAGCATATGATAGCAATCTGCAATCATTTATAACGGCATTAACACTGCCGACATCTGATGGTACTAATAAGCAGATATTAGAGACAGATGGTGCTGGAACATTAAGTTTTGTTGATCCAGAATTTGGCGGTTACACATCTAAAACCATATCTTCAGATACAGCATTAGATGCCACGACAGCTTATAGAGCAGGGAAAAACACTATTATTAATAATGGCGTTACTTTAACTGTACCGTTTGATAGTCTTTTAGAAATATACAATATATATGTTGCTGAAAAAGCATTGTAAAGACAGGTGATAAAATGGCACTTAAACTAAACTCAGCATCAGGCTCAATTACATTAACCGCAGAAGATGGTAGCGGCAATGTCGACATCAGTATTCCAAGAGCGGGATTTGCGGCAACTGATCCGCAACTAACAGACCTGGCTGCTCTAACTCCGTCAGATGGAGAATTTATCGTAGGCGATGGGGCTAATTTCGTTACGGAATCAGGTGTAACTGCTCGAACATCTCTTGGTCTTGGCTCTATTGCTACACAAGACAGCACATCAGTGTCTGTTACAGGCGGTGCGATTGATGCCACTATCATCGGTGGTACAACCCCGGCGGCTGTTACTGGTACAACAATCACTGGTACTAGCTTTGTTACATCTGGAGATGTCAATACTTCAGGTCTTAACGATTCATCTGGAAACGAAGTAATAGCTTTTGACAGCAACCAATTCTTTGCTGGAGTATTTTCAGATAAAGTTTCCGCTTTAGGTAATACAGGAACGGCACAAACTATAAATTGCACAAGTGGACAAGTTTTTACAGCAACATTGACAGATAATTGCACGTTCACTTTATCGTCAGCAAATAGCACATCAAACAGAGCCTCATCTTTTATTCTTGTCTTGACTAATGACGGAACAGCAGGCAGAACAGTTGCATTTAGTGGCGGCACTATCAATTGGCCCGGTGGATCCTATTCTAGGACAACTGACGCGAACGCAACTGATATTTGGGTATTCTTTACTCCTGATGGTGGAACAACATGGTATGCAAATATTTCAATGAAAAATCTAAGCTAATACCGGGGGGAATATGGCTTTAACTCAAGACCAATTAAATATTTTGGAGTATCAGACCAAACTTGCTGAACCAGAAGCAAAACGACAGTTAGTAAACCAAAGGATTGATGCCTTAAAAACTGCAAAAGATATTTTGACAGAGAACAGAAGAACAAAGCCTCTATCTGAAGCAAAAGATATTACGGTAGAAGAAATGATAGAGATGGCTGAAGACCTTTTGGGATTTGCTCAAAATGTATCCGATTAATAGCATACAAAGGAAAATGCCTCCGTATGCTTATGCGGACGGCCAATTTACTGAAGAAGAATTGGCGATTTTAAAGGAAATAGCCATTACATCAGAAAATGATGCGACTGTAGGTTCTTCAGGAAGATCAGAAGTAAATAAAAATATAAGAAAAACAAAAGTAAAATTTTTGGATTATAGTAAAGAATATGACTGGCTTTTTAGCAAAGTATCTTTTTTAGCTGAAGATTTAAACCAACAATTTTATGGCTTTGATTTGAGTTGGCTTGGAGAACCGTTGCAGTTTACAAACTATTTAAGTAGTGAAAAAGGGTGCTACAAATGGCACCAGGATATGGGGGCAATCATAAGCAGAAAACTGTCGTTTGTTTTGCAGCTTTCAAACCCAGAAGAATATGAGGGCGGTGAATTACAGCTTATGGTAGGTAGTGATGAGCCGGTACAGGTAGAAAAAAAGAAAGGGAAGGTTGTAGTATTCCCTTCATGGACAGTACACAGAGTGACCGAAGTAACTAAAGGCAGCAGGCAAAGTATGGTTTGCTGGGTTACTGGAAAATGTTTTAAGTGAGGTTTTTATGCCTATTGGAAGCAGCAGGTTAAATCTTTTTGGCGGTCTTACATACGAAGCAGGCTCTGAAACATATACAGCGCCAGACAGCATAACTTTTGCCTCGCCGATTATACTTTCAGTGACTGGCTATGGTGGCCCAGGGTCTAGCGGAGCCAATGGTGATACTGGTGGTCTTGGCGCTGGAGGCACCGGCGGGGCCGCCAGTGAGCCTGGTGGTAGTGGTGGGTCAGCGGAGCCAGCAGGTGCTACAGGTGCGGCTGGTACTCCAGGTGCTGCGGCTTCTGTTTTTGGCTATACATTCCCTGGCGGTGCTGGTGGTTCTGGCGGTGCTGGTGGAAGTGCTGGGTCTAATGGTGTTAATGGTACTGATGCTGGCCCCCCTACCGCCCCTGGAGGCAGCATACCTGGGGGGTATTCTGGTGGTAATGGCGTATGGGGTGGTGGCTTTGGCGGCGGGTATGCCCCATCTGTAGGTAGTTACTGTGTTTCTTCTGGCGGCTCTGGCGGCGGCGGCGGCGGCACTTCTGGCAACGGCAGTTCAGGTAGTAATAATGGTGGTTGGCAGAATACTCCTGGCGGTGCTGGTGGTTCTGGCGGCGGTGGCCCTGGTGGCGCTGGCGGGGGGGTATTTACTATTTACGGCTGCTCCCAAGTTTTTCGTATAACTTATGCAGCGGCTGGTGCTAATGGCTCTACTGGAGCCGGTGGAGGCGGTGGTGGAGGTTACGTTTCACCTTCAGCAGGTGGCGGCTCATCTGGAGCGCCAGGTTCAGCAGGATCGCCCGGCGGTGCTGGTTCATCGGGAACGCCAAGTACGCAATCAAATATCAGTGTTCCTGCAGGAAGCTACCCAATAACTGTGCCTACTGGTGGGGAAATAACTATTAGCTGGAATGCGCAATGACAAGTTTAGAAAAATTGCAAAAAGAAAGTTTAGAACAGCATCATAAGGACTCTCTTGAACAAAATAAGTATAGAGCGCAATCTATAACTGTTGGTAGGGCTGGAGGCACTTCCACAGAAATAATGTTAAGGAAGACAAATGGTGATTACATATTTCAAATTCTCCACCCGGCTGAAGTGGTAGAATTAATAAATCAATTGGCGGCAGGAATTGGTTGTCATATACATATAAAGCCAAGAAAAGATTTTTCGAGCTATAGAGAGTGGAGACAATTAGAGGAAGATGATCTATCCCATTTGAATGGCCATGCTCCATTTGGGGAATTGACAAATGATTTTAATTCAGTTGGTGGTGGTTTTTTGAGTAATGATAGGCCATTTTCTATTCAGAATAATAAAAATAAAGTACTTGAACTATTAAACAATTTTGTTAAGCAAATCGAAGAAGATAATGTGGCAATTAATAGACAAGCGGAACAAAAAAATTCTAAGAAGCGAAAATAAATTGCCTGAAAATTGGGCAAATATTTTTGGCTTGGAGAATATCAAGGAAAGATTGGGTAATTTAACTTGGCTTGGTAAGGATTTTGAAAATCTTTGTTGGATTGAAATACAGGCAGAAATTGACGAAACAGTTCAGCAAGATTTAATTAAAAACGAAGTAGATGAAAAAGTAAAAAGACTTTTGCAAGAGTCTGATTGGACGCAACTTTTCGATTCTCCTTTATCGCAAGATGTAAGGCAAAAATGGATTCTTTATAGAAAAGAACTGCGCAACATAAATAAACAACCGGGATACCCAAAAGAAGTTTTGTTTCCAGCGAGGCCATAATGCTAATTTCATACGCAAATAATTTTGTCGTGATAAGAGTCCCCAAAACAGGCTCTACAACATCTATGCTATATTTTTTGAGTTCTGGTCTTTTAGATAGGGAGCAAGATTTATATATTAAAAACCCTGTTGGGCCATATATAGATTTGACTGCAATATTAAATATTGATAGCCCAGAAGACGGGGAAAAAATTGATAACCCAAACATTGAAAAGCCATTAGGGCTACCACCTGGTTCTTTGCCTAGTCCTGATATTTTTGGGTCGCACACAACTTTCTACAGATTAGTGGATGACAACATCATTAGCCAAAGCATGGATTGTATAGGTGTTATCAGGCATCCTGTTGATTGGCTAATATCAAGGTTTTATGCAAAGCAGAAGTGGGCAAAGATACGGCGTATGCCATTGCCAGAAGGCACGATGCCATGGGTTTGTAGATATTCAGACCCGCAAACATTGGAAGATTTTATTGAAATGGCTATTTATGGAACGGTGGTAGATGATAAACCTATCTTACCAATACAAAGAATGTCTCAATGTGATTGGCTTAAAGACACATCTATTATCTGGAACACTGAAAACTTACACAACCATGCAAGTAATTTTATTTTGGGTAGAAACGGCAATGTGAGAGGCGAATGGAGAGCCAGAGTAAACAGCGATATTCCTGAAGGCATAAAAGATACAATACCTGCATCTAAACAGCAGGAAATATTAGATTATTTTGCTGACGATTATGAGTTATGGGAAACCGCGTATGCTGTTTATAACTAGAATTAATCGGTAAAATAAACTGAAGAATGATGCATCTGTTCATGCTGACAGTCTTACTGAATGGTCAGGTGGTCAGTTGGTATAATAACGTACAGTTAACCATAAATAGCAGTTCGGTGGGGGTTCGCAAATGATTAGGATTGCAAGAAATGATCGAAATCACTGCGGCGGTAGCCCTGGCAAATGCTGGCTTTCAAGCATTAAAGAAAGGCTTGGAGGCCGGGCAAGAATTGAAAGATATGCATTCCTCACTATCCCAGTTTTTTGAGGGATATGATCAAGTTGCAGAAGCCAAAATAGAATGCGAAACTGCTAGTCCAGCAGTTAAATTCTTCAAAGGTAAATCCATCGATGCTCAAGCCGCTGAGATTGTTCTTGCCAGGCACAATAAATTATCCCAAGAGAAGCAATTGCGAGAGTGGCTGATCTATAGCGGTCAGTCAGAAATATGGCATGATCTAGTTCGCACCAGGAGAGAGTTAACGCAAAAGCGCATGGAGGCTAAAAGGGCATTAGCAAAAAGGAATAATGACCTACTAGATTTGACGATAATTATAATTGCGTCTGTGGCAATTGTTGCATTCTTGGTTTTTTCGGCCACATTAGTATCTGATTAATTATGCCAAAACGATACCCAACTGACCCAACATTCCTTGATGTTGCCGGTGCAACTGCCCGGCAACGTGAATTCTATAAAGCAACAATGGAAAACGGTTCTGCTAGTGCGGCGGCAAAGAAGCTGGGTGTTCCACACCAAAACATCTACTCGGAACTGGACAAACTGGTTGTAAGAGCGGCCAGAAGAGGCTGGACAGAAAATTCTGACATGACCAGGTACGTTGATCCTGGTCAGCAAATCATTGGTAAAAGCACACTCACAAAAGACGAAGACGGCAATTTAGTCTGGATCAAGACTAAAGCAGAATTGGAAGAGCAGAAGGCCGCGATTAAAGCATTTGCTGAAACCATTACTTCAGGAAAATCCCCTCACAAACCGAAACCAATCCAGAAAGGTCAGTTCCGAAAAGACATCATGCCAACCATTGTTATTGGAGATGCGCATATCGGGGCAAAGGCAGATGGTGATCTAATCATTAATGGCCGTGATTTTGACTCTCACATCGCATCCAGGGAGATCATTGAGGCCATAGACTATTTGGTAGACAATTCCCCTGTTGCGGACACGGCCCTGCTTGTAGAAGTCGGAGACTTTACCCATTCAGACTCAAGTAAATCGGAAACATATCGAGGTACTCGTGTTGATATGGATACCAGGTACGAGAAGGTCATGCGCATTGCGGCAGAGACTATGCGATATGCCATAGAGAAGATGCTGACCAAATTCAAGAATGTAAATGTGGTAATCGCCAGGGGGAACCACGATGAAGATACCGCTGTTGCCATCAGGCTGATTATGGAATGGTATTACCAGGAAAATAACCGTGTGAATATATTGGGGCAAAAGGGTTTCTGCCATTATATTCAGTTCGGCAAAAATCTGATCGGCGTACATCACGGTGACAAAATCAAAACAGACAAGTTAGCAAATATTATGCCGCGAGATATGCCGCAGGCTTGGGCAGAGACTACGCATCGATATTGGTTAGTAGGGCACTTCCATCATCAGGCCGTTAAGGAATGTGACAACGGCGTGTTTGTTACGACACATGGAACCCTTGCCCCGCCAGACGCTTGGCATTCAAGCATGGGCTATTCCTCAAGCAGTGTCATGCAAATGGATATCTACAAACAATCTGGTGGCAAGCTGATGACTTATTGCTACGAGATATCGACAGATTATGACGATCCAGATGTGATCAAATAGTGTGCTAAAATATGAAAGGTGTTGGCGAATTTATCTTGTCAATTCTGTATTACTCAGAAGGAAGATATACGCCAGAGCAGATAGAAACTTTGATAAATCTGATTGATAAATATGAGACAGGGAAATCAAAGGCCGATTTAAGGGTTATCAAAGGCCCAGAGCCAATGGAAGAATACGATTATGATTGATTTTCAGGTGTTATTTAATGCATCGCTATCAATTATTTTGATTATGGTTGGATGGGGCGTTCGCTCGATGTATGACGCGATTGATAAGCTAAAATCTGACCAGCAATCCCTGGAGCGCAAACTCTATGAAGACTTTGTACGAAAAGATGATTACAAGTCAGATTTGGCTGAAATTAAAGACCTTCTTGGTGCTATCTGGAAAAGGCTCGAATCTAAAGAGGATAAAAAATGAAAGAGATAATTCTGAAGAAAGGCAAAGAATTGCTTTCTGCTCTTGGCAGGAAGGTGTATCAAGGGGTCTTGCTCGGTCAAGATCATTTGGTAGGCGCGATCACAATAGGCGTGATATGCCTAATCGTAGTTCTAGCAATCGTGTGAGATGCCCCTGGCATCGCAACGGGTGGGATTGGTGATGAAATTAGGCAAACTGAAAAATGTAATCGGAGCTATGGCTCCAACTCTTGGCCAGGCTATGGGCGGGCCTCTTGGCGGCATGGCTGGAAAAGTGATAGCCGGTGCGCTTGGATGTGATCCGAATCCTGCCGCCATCGATAAAGCGATTCAGGAAGCTACGCCAGAGCAGCTTGCGCAGATTCGTACTGCTGAGCTGGATTTTAAGAAAAAGATCGCAGAATTAGAAGTGGATTTATTTGCCCTGGAAACTGCTGATAAGCAGGATGCCAGATCGCATTTCGCCGGAGATTGGGTACCGAAGGTTTTCGCAATACTCGCTTTAGCAGGATGTTTCTCTTATATTTTCTTAGTGACCTTACAGCCGCCTGATGCCAATTCAGACACAATTGTGTCACTGGTGCTGGGTAATATGTTTGGGGTGCTGGGGGCCATAGTGAGCTTCTATTTCGGCGCGTCACATAGCGGCAAAAAAGATGAATGACGGAAAGATCGTTGCAATGCTCAAAGCCCATGAAGGGGTTGAGACTCACTGCTATGTCGATTCTAGGGGCTTGGCCACCATCGGCGTAGGCCGGTGCATTGAGAAGGGCAGTCTTGGATTAAGCCAATCAGAAATTGAAATGCTGCTGACCAATGACATTGACCGCGTAATACGCGATCTTGGTTCTGAATATGCCTGGTTCTCTGGCTTGGACGAGGTCAGGCAGGCCGCCATGATAGACTTGGCATTCAATCTCGGCGCAACCCGTCTGAGAGGCTTTAAAAAGGCCTTGGAGGCGATGGAAAACGAGCAATACCAGGATGCCGCCTTTCACTTCAGCGACTCCCTATGGGCCAAACAGGTGGGTTTGAGGGCAAAAGAAATAGTTGCCATGATCCATACCGGCCAGTGGCAAAAAGAATACTCATAAAACGCTTTTATTTGATCATTTCCTGATATAGAATTCCCTTGAACTAACAAGGGGGGTTCTTATGTTGTACAAACAAATCTGGGACATCCTGTCCTCAATTGATCCAACACCTGGTATCGAAAAGAAAAACGGCCTTGATTTCATTTCATGGTCATTTGCTTGGAGCCAGGTGAAAAAGTATTTTCCTGACATCCATCCAGAGTTCTCTGAGCGCACATTCCCTGACCAGACAGTCGAGGTAACCTGCAGGATAACGATCCGTCAGGGTGAAGAGACTGCTGTCCATGAGATGTGGCTTCCGGTCATGGACTTCAGAAACCGGCCCATTCCCAGCCCTGATGCCTTTGCCATCAACACTGCCCGCCAGAGATGCATGGTGAAGTGTCTTGCGCTTTTTGGTCTTGGGATACAGGTCTATGGCGGCGCGGTTGATATGGTTGTAGAACAGCCTGTAATCGTTTCTGGGGCAATTTCCAAAAAACAGGTCTCAGATGTCAAAAAGCTGTTGAAAACGTCTGGAGCAGACGTTGATAAGTTCCTGCAGTATTTCGGCGCAAGGACTATCGA
>Ga0222715_10004664_pt1 | contig 11818 bp, 6 predicted proteins | sample C33_9DmetaG_FD_165056 | JGI IMG/M metagenome (GOLD analysis project Ga0222715, IMG submission 165056) | Estuarine water microbial communities from San Francisco Bay, California, United States - C33_9D | ecosystem: Environmental > Aquatic > Marine > Unclassified | place: USA: California...
TTTTCATTGGTATTGGTAGATTCAACAAACACCTATAATTACTAATGAAAAAACTATTAACAGAACTACATTTACTAATGGAAAGAACAGACTTACTATATGTAGCGAATGAATTAGTAAAGAATTACAATTTAAAATCTAAAGTGAAGTTTGGTACATTTGGTAAAGATAAAGGTGGTTATAATTGGGATACTGATACAATAATGTTAAATAAGTATTACCCAAAAGTATCAGAATTTATCATTACAGTCTTACATGAGATTCATCATGCTATTCAAATCGATAAATATGGTAGAAAAAAGTTTATGAAGAAATATGACCAGGCATCTAACATGGCTCAATTAGATGGTAAAGATAGATATTTTGCAAATAAATGGGAAAGAAAAGCAGAAAATTGGGCAAAACAAGAATATAGAAGGAAATGGAAAAATAATTTTTAATTTGAGGCTTTTAGGTTATATTTATATATAGTTATGAAAACCCGTTCTGCTAAAAATAAAGGTAAACGCCTTCAAAATTCAGTTAGAGACATACTTCTCGAAACATTCAAAGAACACTTGGAAGAAGATGATGTTAAATCTACTACTATGGGAGAAAGTGGTGAGGATATTCAATTATCACCAGCAGCTCGTAAACTCATTCCTTACGCATTCGAGTGTAAGAATCAAGAAAAGTTAAATATATGGAGTTCATTAGAACAAGCAGAACAAAATGCAGAAAAAGGTAAACCTGTATTGGTATTTAAAAGAAACAGAAGTAAAACTTATGCTGTTTTAGAATTAAAAGATTTTATAGAACTTATTAAATGATAGATAAACAGGCAGAAGAATTTATAAGGGCAGTCAAATCCATTGATATATTAAAGAAAAGAATGGAAAAACATAAAGATATGCCAGTTCCAGATACAAAAGATTTACATAAGTATAGAAGATTTCGTAATAAAAAAATAAACAAAAATGAGTTTTAATTGAGTCAATTAGTTATAAATATATTAGATAAAGCATTAAAATCAAAAGGACAATCTCTTAAGAAAACCAATGAGTATATGTATTGGAGTCCTTTTATATCACATCACAAACCTAAACTACAAGTCAATATAGAAACGGGTAAATGGCATTGTTGGGTGAGTAATCAAGGTGGACATAATTTATTTCAATTATTAAAACAATTGGGAGCTCCAAGAGAATTATATAAAGAGTTGAGTGATGTTGTGGGTTCTACTTATTACACTTCAGATAAGAAAGATAAAAAAGAAGTGGTGTTGAATCTTCCAAAGGAAGCAAAACCATTGTGGAATGGTGGTGATTCACTTCAAAAACTACATGCATTAAAGTTCGTTATGGAGAGAGGATTAACTTTATCAGATATTATTAGATATAATTTACACTATTGTACAGAGGGAATATACAATAATAGGATTATTATACCAAGTTATGATTCAGACGGAGTATTGAATTACTTTGTAGGTAGGGATTTCTATAAAGGTGGTATGAAGTATAAGAATCCACCTATACCAAAAGATATTATCGGATTTGATTTATATATAGATTGGAGTGAACCGATTATTCTTTGTGAGGGTGTGTTTGATGCAATGGCTATAAAAAACAATAGCATTCCCTTATTTGGTAAAACTATCTTACCTAAACTTTATAAAAAGATTATTGAGAAAAGGGTATCCGATATCACCATATGTTTGGATGATGATGCCTTCGATGATTCTTTGAAGATAACATCCAAGTTTATGGATAACGGAATTCGTGTAAACTTTGTTAAACTTCAAGGAAAAGACCCAAGTGATTTGGGATATAAGAATATGATAACACATTTAAACACTTCAACGGAAGTAAACTTTAAAGAACTAATGAGGATGAAAATCTATGGTAATAGATAAATTAAAAGTATCGTTTAGAAAACTAAAACACATACATCACATAAGTGATATACAAATTCGAAATCTAAAACGACACAAAGAATATCAACAAGTATTCGAGGGATTATATGAAGAGGTTAGGAAGAATCCTAACAATGCAATCTCTTATATCGGTGGGGATATTGCTCACTCTAAAACAGAAATGTCACCAGAGTTAGTAGATATGTTATCAAGGTTATTCAAAGATTTAGCAGATATATGTCCATTAGTTATTATCGCAGGTAATCACGATGCCAATCTAAATAATTTAAATCGTATGGATGTATTAACACCAATCGTAGAAAACCTTAATCATCCTAATTTACATTACCTAAAGAAAACCGGTATTTACACTTGTGCTGATACAGATTTAATTGTATGGGATGTTTGGGATAACGAAAAAGATTACATCAAGGCAAAAGATGTACCTGGTGATAGAAAGAAAGTTGTATTGTTTCATGGTACGGTAGATAGAAGTGAAACCGATTTAGGATTCAAGTTACCAAGTAAAGTTAAGATGAGTATGTTCAAAGGATATGATTTAGGATTATTAGGTGATATTCATAAAAGACAATTCCTTGATAAAGATAAAAGGATTGCATATTGTGGTTCATTAGTTCAACAGAATCATGGTGAAGATATTGGTAAAGGTTATTTACTATGGGATATGGAAACTCTTAAATCTAAATACATTGAGATTCCAAATGATTTTGGATACTACACAATCAATATTGATAATGGTAAGTTACCTGAACTGCCAGATTTACCTAAGAAACCAAGAGTTCGTATTAGAGTAAGTAATACAAAACCTGCTCAATTAAAAAGAGTGATGACACAATTACAAAAGAAATGTAAGATTCAAGAAAGTGTTATTACAAAAGTAGATGGATTAAGTCCTGATAAGATTCGTGATAAAAAGATTAATATTGGTGATGTAAACAATCCTGATTACCAATATGATTTAATTAGTGAGTATTTAAACAACAATTATGTAGTTGATGAAGATACGATGATTAAGATTAAAGATGTATTAAAAGAATTAAATCAAGTAATACCTGAAGCAGATATTCAAAGAAATGTACATTGGAAACTTAAAAAGTTTGAATTTAGTAATTTGTTTAGTTATGGTGAAGATAATGTAGTTGATTTCACTAAGTTAAATGGTATGATTGGTTTGTTCGCTCCGAACGCAAGTGGTAAATCTGCTTTATTAGATGCATTATGTTTTAACTTATTTGATATGAGTTCACGTACATATAAAGCAGATAACATTATTAACAAATCAAAAACCAATCTACATTGTAAAGTAAACTTTGAAATTGATGGAGTAGATTATTTCATTGAGAAAAAGGGTAAGAAGAATCTTAGAACAGGTCATGTTAAAGTGGATATTGATTTTTGGATGATAGATGAAACAGGTGATGAAATATCATTAAATGGAGACCAAAGAAGAACCACACAAAATAATATTAAAAAGGTGATTGGTAATTATGAAGATTTCATTCTTACATCTATGAGTTCTCAAAACAACAACACCGTATTTATTGATAAAACTCAAAAAGAAAGAAAAGAGTTATTATCTCAGTTTATGGGTTTAAAGATATTTGATACTTTATATCAACAAGCATCAGAGGATATCAAAGAAGTAAATACTTTATTGAATGATTTTAAAAAGGCTGATTATGATAGTGAATTAGCAACAATCACAAATGATTTAGTATTACTTGAGGCTAAAAAGAAAGATTTCAAAAAAGATGAAAAATATTTAAAGAAAGAAATCAAAACGGTTCAAGGTGATATACAAGAACAAACTAAGCGATTAAAACCGGTAGATAATAGTTTGAAAAGTATAGAGGAATTGGAAGAATCATATAATAAATTAACACAAATATCTGATAATGTCAAGCAAAAACTTTCAGAATATGAAACAGAACAATTTGATTATGAAAGAGCAGTTCAAGAGATAGAGAATAAAATTGTTATTTATAAACAAGATAGTGTTGAAGAGAATTATTATAAGTTGGAAAAACTCGAAGAAGAACGAGATTTATTTCAAATCGAATTAGATAAGTTAAAGATAGAGGTTCGTAGTAAATTAGATAAAATTGAAAAACTCGGTAATCTAACTTATGATGAAGATTGCGACCATTGTATGAGTAATCCATTTACATTAGATGCTATTGAAACCAAGAAGAATCTTGAAAAGGATAAAACACTTGCACAAGAGTATGTTCAGAAGAAACAAACGATGGAAGATGAAATCCAAACGATGTTCAAGGTTCGTGCATTTAAAAAAGATTTAGATGAGTTACAAGATAACTTAAATGAAAAACAAAGATATCAAGATAACATTATATCTAATATAAAAATCACAAAAGAAAAACAAAAGAATATCACTACACAATTCAATCTTATCACAAGTGAGATGGAAAGAGCAAAATCACAAGAACAGAATGTTGTGTTTAATGAACAGATATCAAATGAGATAGAACAATTAGAAAATGGTTTAACTGATTTAGATTATCAGTTAGATGTTGTTGGTGATAAACTAACAAAACTACATGGTGAGATTCAAGTTTTAAAAACAAAAGAAAATCAAATCAATACTAATATCGATAAGGTTGAAGAACTTGAAGATTCACATCAGGCATATCAATACTTACTTGAGGCAATCAAACGAGATGGTGTACCATATGATTTAATCAGTAAATCATTACCGACCGTTGAGGGTGCTGTAAATGATATCTTAGCACAAATAGTTGATTTTAGTATTGTGTTTAATATGGATGGTAAACAAATAGATACTCACATTGTATATGATGATGATAGAGTATGGCCTTTAGAATTATCAAGTGGTATGGAACGATTCATTAGTTCTCTTGCAATAAGAGTTGGTTTAATGAATGTAAGTAATTTACCACGAAGTAACTTCCTTGCTATTGATGAGGGTTGGGGAACAATGGATTCAGATAATCTGAACTCAGTTGCACAACTATTCCAATATCTGAAATCAGAGTTCCAATTCTCGTTAGTTGTATCACATATTGAAACAATGAGAGATTTTGTAGATACCTTATTGGAAATCAAAAAGGTAGGGGGAAGTTCATCAGTTAGGTTTAGTAGGGACTGATGGTAATTTAGGTCTACCGGTCTTCATACTAACTAACATCTGATTCAAATAAGCCGAACAAGTGATTCGGTTATCCTTGCAATAAACCTTAAACCAGTTCATTAAGTCTTCATCTAATGTAAAATTATATCTTTTCTTCATATTATACTCACTTTATACACACTCCATACATATAAATAAGTATATAAATTTTAAATTTTAATATTTATTATAGAATCAATAAAATGGAAATTTCATGCCAATAATAAAACGAATTAATAAATATCAAGGATTAAAGGATATAGATGTTCTTGTCGAGGAAAGTGGGAAAAGTTCAAAATATTTTCAAGTATTTGAATTTCCTGAATCACTTGCACAAGGTAAATCATCTTTCCTAATTGCTGGTTCAGCATTTTTAAAAAATAATGTAGAATTAAAAATAGAAATTTTAGATGCTGGTGGAAATACAGTTTATACAGAACCAGTTAGTGGATATCTTGAGGGTAAAGCAAGAAGAGTATCTATTGAGATTTATGAAGATGTTGCACCTGGTGATGGTACATTATACATTGTAGGTGAGTTAAGACCTAATTATAAGGGAATCACTAACATTGAAGAAAATCAAGATGATATCTTTGGTTTTAATCCAAGAGATATAGATGAGAGATATGGAACTACTGGTAATGATATTCCATCTGAATTTCAAGATGTTTATAATGTTAGGTATTCAAGAGAGATTTTTATCAATCCTGTTATTCCAAACACACAACCAATATTTTTTTATAAACAACCATCTATTGCAGTAACGGAAATTGTAAAACCATTTATTGAAAATCAAGCTCCACCAGACCCTATAACAATTACAGGTAGTATTAAGGTGGACCCAAATCCTGATATTGATTTACCAGTTATCTTACCACCACCACCCGACCCAAGTCCATATCCATTGTTAGACCCTGTTGATTTAGATTTAATAGGACAAGAAATTGAATTGTTTAAAAATACTAAAAAAGCAAAAATCAATCCATTTAAAAATCAAAGTTTTCGTTCTCGTGGTAGAAGAGTAAGAAGGGCATCACCTGAACAAGATAGATTTTCTATTGAAGTTGAAAGTATGCAACAAGGTGGTGAGAATGATGAAGGTTCTGTATCAAGTGCATTTATAGGAGCAAATTTAACGATTAATAATCCTATTGTGGATGTTATAAGATATCCATCTACAAGATATAATATTCCAACTTCCTATAGTACTACGGTTAAAAAAGTAAAAAATAATAAAACTCTTGTACCACTTGATGATTTTTTAATTACTGATAAAGACACAGGTGAACGAATACCTGTAAAAATTATTACAGATAGTAATACTGATAGTAATGGTGGAGGTTCGGGTGGTAGTGGTACTGGTGGTACTGGTGCTGCTGTAACAATGAGTTATTCACCAACACCTACTGCAAGTTTATCCACAACACACTTTAGGTCTTTTGCAAAAGTTACCACATCAGGATTAAGAACATTTAGTGGTGATGTATTTAAAGCAAAAGTATATGCAAAATCACAAGGTGCTTTAGGAGATTTTGAACCATATTGGGAAGGCCCAATTGAATCACCACAATTATTAATAGACCCATTTAGTGATACAGGTTTTGTTAATGTGGGATATTTTCATAAACAATCTGTTATCGATGACCATTGGATTAGTGGTTCAAATTCTACCATAACAAGAGATGATAATAAATTAATTGATGGTGTAGAAATTAGTGGTTCTAATTATTTAAAGAACGATTCTGTAACATTTGAAACATCTGCTAGTTTTGAATTAGAAAATAATGTACCATATACAATACAATTTAATTCATATTTTTATAAAGAGTTAGCACAAGATAATAATTTAAACGATGTAACAGATTTTGATTGTGAGGTTCAAGTTGCTGAATCTGCATTAAAGGATGATGGTTCACCTACCATATATGAAACACTCGGTAGAATAAACATAGATAATTTTAAAAATGTAAAAGAGGGTGAAGTATCTGATGTATTTGCAACATTTGTAACACCAACAACAGGTGACCCTAAATTAAAAATAAGACTTAAAGTAAATAAAGGTAGATTAATAGTTAATGATATTGTTGCAAGACCATATAGTGAAACAAACTTTAATCCAGATTATTTTGAATGTATATTCCCATTACCTTATCCATTACCAAAACGACCCGATAAGTATGATTTCTTAGTTGAGTTTTATGATATAAATAATAATATAGCAGAAACATTTGCTATAAAAGAGGGAGTAGATTTTATAGGGCCAAAAGTTGTTGTTGGGGATGGTTTAGATAACATATTCTCTGGTTCTATGGTGATTGGTGAATCTATGGAAATGTATGGTGTGAATCCTGCATATTTAAGAACAACAGGTTATCGTGGATTCAAACATTCTATAGATAATAATCTTGGTGGGTTCATGATATTTAGTGGTTCGATTGATGCACGAATATCTGCATCAGAGGCAAGTGGTTATGAATATACTGGTGGTGTTGGATTAGAAATTGTAGATGGTGGTGGTGATGTAGATAGATATTTAAGATTCAGAACACAACCAAGTATTTTTGAAGTTGTAACAGATACATTCTTCTTAGGTAGTACATCACAATTTATTAGTGGTAGTAATACTAACATAGAGATTAGTTCAAGTAATTTCCACTTAACACCAGAGGGTGATGTAACCATGAGTGGTACGATTACTGCAGAGGCTGGTAATCTTGGTGATTTTCAAATCATAGATGGACAAATTAGTGGTAGTAATATGACACTAAATGCAAATAATTCTACTCTATTTAAAACAGACCAAGGACCAGGTTCAGATAGTGCAGCAGCATTTCCTAATTTAAGAGATGAATATTATATTGATTTTTCACCAACCGTAGAAAATCCTGATAACTACTATATCAAGATGGGGCCAAACTTCATGGTTGATAAAGATGGTATCTTGATTGCAAGTGGAGCAGAATTTATCGGTACGATTACCGCATCTGCTGGTTTGATTGGTGGATTTACAGTTGGTTCAGCATCATTATTTAACGGAAGTGAATCAACACCAAACTTTTTCTTAAGTGGTAGTGCAACAGGTAATGATGGTACAGATAAAAGTAATTTATTTATTTCATCAAGTGGATTTGCAGTAACTGCAGATGGAGATATCACAGGTTCTGCTGTATTGTTTACAGGTGGTAAGATTGCTGGATTTGAAATTGATGGTGATAAATTAAAACAAGGAACTTCATTTCATTTAGATGGTGGAGCCACAGGTAATAATTATTTTATTTCAAGTTCTAACTTCCAAGTTGAGGCAGATGGTGATGTAAGTGGTTCAAGTGTATTTTTTGATGGTGGTAAAATTGGTGGATTTACAATTGGTGAATCTACAATTAGTAGTAGTAACTTAATAATTGATTCATCAGGAGATTTAAGAACTCGTAATTTTGACCCATTTCTTGCTGGTTGGAGGATATCTTCATTAGGAAATGGAACGGCAGAATTTGAAAACATGAGAATTCGTGGTACATTAAGAACCACAACATTTGAAAAAGAAACCGTAAACGCAGTTGGTGGTATGTTGTATGTTGGAAATGCAACTGTATTATCAGGTTCTGCAGCTGCAGATGATACTGCATTATTTGTAGAAAATGTTAGTGGATTTGAAGTTGATGAAATTGTATTTGCAAAGAAAGTAACAGGAACAGGATTTACAAAAGAATTTATGCAAATAACAGGAAGTTCACGAACTGATGAATCTTCCGATACAGATTTTTCTGGATTTCTTCATGTAACAAGAGCATATGGAACCGCTCTAACAGGTTCTTATTTCACCACACCAACAACATTGAATGGTGGTATAAATGCAACTCAAACAAATATTACTGTTGCAAATAATTCACTTTTACAAGATACTCCTGTTATTAGAATTGATAATGAGTTAATGAAAGTAACGGGTTCTGAAAGTACGGATACACTTCATGTATTTAGAGGAATTGATGGTACGGAAAAAAGAACACACACAACAAGTACGGATGTTAAATTATTAAATCCAGATGCAGCATTTTTAGCTAACTTGGTATCACCAGCAGAACCATACACCGAAGGACAATCTATTGTTTCAACAGGTCGTTACATAGGTGGAACAGGAAATAATACTACGGGTAGTGGTTACATAATGTTGAATGCAAATCCAACAACAGGTGATACACCATTTATAGATTTTGCTGAAAGAACAGGTAGTGATATTTATGATATGAGATTGAAAACCAGACTTGGTGATTTAAGTGGTTTGGTTGGAACTCGATTAGGTGATGAAGTAGCTATATCTGATAATCCTGGTTTTGGATTAGCATCAGAAAATGTATTCTTATCAGGATTGATAAAAGCAAATAGTGGTTCTATTGCTGGAATCAAGATGGAATCAGAAAAATTATTTGTAGGTAATGGTACATGGGGTAATTCAAATACAGGATTTTATCTTGATTCAGAATCTTCAATGAGTTTAGCTGATAAATTTAAATGGGATAATGGTACTTTAACAATTGAGGGAACTGTAAATATTACAGGTGGTGATTTGGCCGGCGTAACATCAGAATCTATTGCAACTGAAATACAAAATGTTGAGATTGAATTGCCTGATGGATTGGTTAGTGGTTCATTACAAATTGCAGATGTAACGGGTAGTATTTCTTCATCGTTATCAAGTCAAATAATGACAGATGCATTTGGTAAAATTATTAAAACACCAAGTACATCAGGTTTGAGTGGGTTAATACTTAAATCCACACACATGGGTTATGCTAGTTCAGGTACTTTTAATTCATATATAGGGAGTACTGGAAACTTTTTATTTAAAAACAATGATGAAAATTTAATTTCATTTGGTGAAACACAAACAGGTGGTGATGGACAATCCACAACAAACTTTGTACTTAAAGCAGAAAACACATACTTTAGTGGTTCATCGGTAAACATTCTTACAGATAAATTCTTCTTGGGTAAGGATAATCAATTTATTAGTGGTAGTCTTGGAACTATTCAGATTAAAACACAAAACTTTGAATTAGAATCTACAAATTTAAGTGCATCTTCAGATGAACAATATATTTCATTAGGTGCACCTACAAACACAACCGATTGGTCTGGTAGAGATGGTGTATGGTTAAGTGGTAGTGGTGAATTTAATTTCCAAAGTAGTTCACAATTTATACGAAATATTGGTACTGATGGTGGTATGGAGATGAACTTTGGAAACTTTAGTGTTGATACATTAGGTAATATGACAGCAAACTCTGCAAGTTTCAAAGGTACAATAGAAGCATCTGCAGGATTTTTTGGTTCTTCGGCAACACAAGGTTGGAATATTTATCCAAACAAAATTGTAGATAGTAGTAATGTTATTGAAATTGATGCTACACCAGGTTCACAAAATATCACAATCACAGGTTCTGATGACTTTCTTGCAGAACTTGTACCAGATTTCTCAACAACATCTGAGGTGTTTAGTGGAGCAGGAACACCATTAGTTGCCACAACAATTAGTAACACTAATAAAGTGGATAGTGGTACGATTTCAATTAGTAATGGTAACACACATAATGAAACTACTGATTCATTTTGGAGATGGGCAAGTAGTGGAACACCATCTACATCAGTATTGGAATCAGTACATTCACCAAGACCTGTAAACACTACCACATCACAATTAAGTAGTGGTAAAAAACACGTTTTAAAATTTACTGCTCTTCTTGAGGTTGATGTAAATACTTCTACAGCAAATGATGCAGGACTTAGTGATTATTTTGTATTGGGAGATGCAACTACATCTGGTAGTATGTATTTGATGAAATATGATACAGATGATACTTCACATACAGAAGTTGGAAGTTTAGATTTAGCTACTTTTGCTCATGCTGAAGGTTTTCAAGCAGGTGCTGGTACTACACAAACATATAGTCGTAGTTTTACTTTTAGTACTTCTCATGTACCAGGTGATAATGAATATTATTATCTTGCAATAACAGATTTCAAAGTAACAAATAACGCACTTACAGAGTATTATTCAACCACTGGTGGAGCAAAAACATTTACAAATGCTATTAATGTGAATGGTGTACGAGTGAGTGTAACATCTGCAGAGTTTCAACCAAGTAATAAAATCACTCAGTTAGCTCCAAAAGGACTTCAAACTGTTTTAATTGGGAATAGTGCTCTTGAAAATACTGCTAATTATTATGTACGAACAGATGTAAATGAAAGTCTTGCAACAAAAACTTATCCTAAAACTTTAGATATTTTAGGTTCTACAGTAGTTACAGGTTCTGTTGTGGTTGCTGAAAGAAACACCGACCAAGCAAATACAGACCAAGTTGTAATAGACCCATCTGCAATAACACAAATTACAGCCACAGGTGGTTCGATATCAGCAACTGGTAATATATCCACAACAGGTGGTTATTTAATGTCAAGTGATAAAGTTTATTTAGGTGGAAGTACAAATAGTAATTATTTTTTAAACAAAACTGGTACAAGTGCTGGTGATGGTATCAAAGTTCATGTAGATGTGGGTGGTAATATTTTCGCTTATGATTTCTTATTTGAATCTGGTGGTGATTTTCACGCTGATGGAGACCTTGTTGGTTTCTCATCTACGGTTACATCGGATGAAAGATTTAAAAGAAACATTCAAGATATTAACTATGGATTAAATGATGTATTAAAACTTCGTTCAGTACAATTTGATTGGAATGAAGATAAACAAAATGGTA
>Ga0222715_10004666_pt1 | contig 11815 bp, 3 predicted proteins | sample C33_9DmetaG_FD_165056 | JGI IMG/M metagenome (GOLD analysis project Ga0222715, IMG submission 165056) | Estuarine water microbial communities from San Francisco Bay, California, United States - C33_9D | ecosystem: Environmental > Aquatic > Marine > Unclassified | place: USA: California...
CGGGCTGCCAGACTCGAGGCGTCCACGGCGCGAAATACGGAGTCAAAAGCGGCGCTCGTACGGGAACGAGCGGTAAGATGCGCGCCGCGTGAGAATGACTGACACCAAACGAAAGAAACATTGCGCCAATACACGACAAATATACCACAACCGCGTGGCGGCGGACAAACGTCTGCATTATTTCACCGTGCGTCTGACAATGAAGACGGTTTTCCATGTCACATGTTTGTATTACACACGCTAACGACGGATATTACTTGGCTATAAATACGCGTTCCTTCATGAACGCATAGAACCTCGCGGCGTATCGCCTCGGGGGCTGACACGATACATCCCTTCCACACAATAGCTTACCCGTGAAAAAGTTTTCAATCTTCTTCTTTACGCCGTACGGGGTCAAGACGTCGATGAGGCCGACAAACGCCGCGCCGTTTTCCATGTTTACCACGCGGAGTTGGTTCACACGTGCGACGTCGCCAAAAAACGCACAGAATGGATTTGTTCTGTTCGATAAAACGACAAGCTTCAATGGAGTAGCGGCCTGAGAACCGTCATCCACAGGCGACATTGGGAGCGCCTCGCCTTCGTTAGCCTCCTCATCATTGTCTTCTTGTTCTTGCTCTTCTTGTTCTTCTTGTTCTTCTTCTTCTACTTCTTCTTCCCCATCGTCTTCTGGAACTGACCCGTCGTCGTCTTCTAGCACGCCATCGAAGACTTTATTTTGAGGGCTTCTCGGAGTGTACGGCGGAGACTCGTCAGCGCCGCCTCTATTCGCGCGCGGCGTGCAGACGCGTGAGTCGGCGTGCCACGCTTGAGATTCTTGCTCGTCGAACGCCGCTGTCGCTTCCAAACGTTCAAAGTCTGTTTGCGCGGTATAATGACCATACACTAGAGAATAATCAATCAAGTTGCAAGACGCCAGAAACTCGGCATCTTTTTTCAGCACTGCGCAAATATCCTCCGCGTGACGCGTCTGCGCGGCGTCGGCTTGGTCGAAATCGTTATCCTTGTAAATCGCCGCGTCGCCCTTGCGCTTTTCGCGCTCGCTCGCCGAGCGACCATGAGTGCTACCCTTAAGATCGTATCTCTTACCGATGTGTTTCGTCGACGCGAACCAGTAATTCATCACCACAAACGATAATTCGCGCGCGCCGCTAAACTTCAACGTGTACAAGCCGTAAAATTGGGGCAACAGCGACGTCGTGCTATTCTCCTTGACATACCGCGTATACCTCGGAAGCATCTTTAGTAGCTCTTTTTTCTCGCATTTATCGCACGTTTTAATCAATAACGTACCATCTTCGCTGCAAAAGAACCACGACCGAGACTTACCGCTCGCTAAACCTTGCGAAATCACGCGAAGCGTCGTCTTTGACGTCGACAGCGTCTCATCTTCGGCGGCGACGATCGTGCCCTTCAAATCCCCCCGTTTCGACATTTTCCACGCCTTGTCGCCACCGCCAAACCCATCGAGCGCCAAAGCCTTCTTATACACGTCGTCATCCATGCCCCACGCGTCCCGAACCGCCGCAAACGCCTCCGGAGCGTCAACGATAAACGTAAAACTCGGCGTCGCCTCGCCCCCATCCGCCAATTTTTGCGACGCCACGTCACACACCACCCTATAACACCTCGCTCGCCCACCCTGCTCCACATACGACGCCACGAGCTCGCGACTCGACGCGTCCTCCGACGCCTCGCACGCCACCGCCAATCCGAGCTGCAAACACAGCCCCAAATGATTCGTCGTCTCATCATCCTCGCGCGCACCGATGCGGTTCCCTCGATGCACCATCGCCCGCATCCGTCTCGACGCCGCCGCGCCCTTGCGCGTCCGTCGTCGCTCGCGTAACCGCTTTCGCGCGCGCTTCACGTCCCCAGGAATGGCGCGAATGGCATCCAGCTGCTTCGCCGCGTTCGCGCGCGCGAAGGAGAACCCGCGCTGCAGCGCGCGCACGGGGACATCGAAGACGACCACGCGCGACGACGGCGGCGCGCGCGCGCGGGTCGACATCGACGGCGACGGCGACTGAGGGCGCGCGCGCGCGCGCGCGTCGACGCGATCGAGGGCGTTGGACATTCGGACATTCGAAGCCACGCATTCACCCGCTCGATCGATGTGCGAGATCGATCGGAATACACATCGATCGAGTACGAATATCGATCGAGGGGCGTCACCGCCTCGGTGTGGTCGGTTGGACATTCGGACATTCGAAGCCACGCATTCACCCGCTCGATCGATGTGCGAGATCGATCGGAATACACATCCATCGAGTACGAATATCGATCGAGACCGACGGCGATGTCTTTTCATATCCACGCGGTCGGTCAGCGCGTCAAAACGCGTCGCGCGACCGTCGCGCGACGCTCGCGCGCCGACGCGCACGCGGCGCGCGCGCGAGCGCACGAGCGATGACACAGCGCGTGATGCGTTCGTCGCCACCGCGCGCGTCGGCGGGTTCGAGGCGCGAGACGCGCGCGGCGCGGCGCCGAACGATGCGTGCGCGCGTCGTGTTCGCGCGCGTCGTGTTCGCGCGCGTCGTGTTCGCGGCGCGCGCGTGCGCCGCGGCGTGTTTCGCGCGCGATGAGGCGTACGAGGCGAAGAATGTGCCGGCGTTCATGCGTCGGGCGATTCGGTTGGAGGTGCGTGCGCGCGCGTCGCGGCGGTGTTTCGCTGACTGGGCTTTTTCGCGCGGCGACTGACGCGGGGATTTAGAACGCCACGGATGATGCGTCGCATCGATTGTTGACGACGGCGGTGCGGATACTGCTCGAGGAGAAACTTGGGTACGAGGTGGAGACGTACGCGTACGACGGGACGAGGACTGGGACGTCGACGTTTGACGGCGCGAGCAGTCGGCGATACGCGAGCGTCGCCTCGGGCGAGAGCACGTTTGATGTCATGCTGCGACCGGAAGATGGGAGCGTTGGACGCGCGTGGGCGATGGCGCAAAGCACAAAGGCGGGTGCGAGGGCGTTGGATATATTGGGGAAAACTGGCGTGGTGTCGCGGCAGGGATGGTTTGTGGACGCGAGCGCGGCGTCGTCGGCGTGGTCGACATTGACGTCGTTGAGCGCGTCGGGGGCGTTTGATGCGACGGCAATACCGACGGCGAGGTTGATGCTCGCCAGTGAGTTGCCATCGACGAATTTAGAATTGACGACGACGTGCGCGGGGGCGTCGAGCGTCGAGCGTTTCGGAGGCGTGCTCGATTGCGCGACGGGCGCGTGGCAATCTCCCGTCTCGCAATGCTGTTCAAGATTAGCGTATAGACTAGGTGATACAACGAGGTGCGTCGGTGCGGGAGCGGCGCCGAATTGTATAGCATTATTGGTGGCGAATGCAGAGGATTTGCATGGGGCGAACGAGGCGCGCGTGACGTTGTCGGGTTTGCCAATCGAAATCGTCTACGGCGACGTCGCGGCGCTCATCAGCACCGCGCTCGCCGCGGGCACGCCAGTATTATTTCAAAGCAGCGAACCCGCTGGATTGGTGTCGTTTGCGTCGTACATGCGCGTATCCATGCAAGACGCAAATTATTGCGATGGATTTTCATCCTACGCGAGCGGGAGCGATGCTTTTTCATTTCAATCCGGCGACGCCGCAGCGGCGTGTGATTTTCCATTCGAGACTATCGAAATCGGCGGGTACACGCAAAATCGCGGACGTTTCCTCGATGCGTACACCATGCTTGAGAGTTTGACGTTTCAATCGAGCGATTTAAGGCTGATGAATTCGATGCTCGCCGAAGACGCAAGTTTAGACGAGTACGACGTCGCGTGCGCTTGGCTAAAACTCAATCGCGACGCATGGGAGCCGTACGTGAATCCTGTGACGATGGTGTACTCTGTATTAATTGGAGCCATATGCACACTCGGCATTGCGCTCGTGTACGTGTACGTACATCGTCAGCGCGCATTTGCCCCAGGCTCGCGTAACGTTTCCCAAGCGAATAAAGTCCGAGAGACGCTTGACCGCTTGGATCATCAGCCTGTTTTTTGCCACGACGAAGTGCTACGGGAACTAAAAACAGGCGTGCTCATGGTTAGTAAACGTGCGGAAATTCCTTTAAAGACGCCAAAGGTTTCATTCACCACGAATGTCTTACGAGTCGGCGACGACGAAAGCTTTGTTGACATCACCGTCATTCGAAGCGGGAACAACAACGCAGAAGCGCACGCAGATATTGAATTTTTCAGTCGCGACGCAAAGTTATTGACGCACTTTACACTTCCCGGTGCGCCAATGTATGACACACAGTGTGGGTTTACTACGCCCGAAGCGCGCGTGGCGACGATATCGTCGACAAAAATTCGAATACGCGTGCTCGCGGGTGAGCGTTCAATGACGTTTCGACTCGGGCTCAAGTTTGATCCGCACTTTGCGCCAGAACGAAAATTCGTAATGTGCATCGTCGAGGTTGCTGATGCCCCGTTTCCAGCGCGAGTGTTTCCTATTGAAGTGTGCGTGGTGTACATTCAATCCATGACGTCGTTTCCGAATGGCTTTGAGGGGAAATTACATGAGTTTTCAAGCTTTAAAAAAATCGCGCGGCTCATGAAGGCGTTTCTGCTGGAGTGCCTACGCGTGCCCGCGGTGAAGTCTCTTATTTGGCGATTTCAAGTTGTGCTGTTTATAAGAGCCGCGCTGGAGACTTTTGTGTGGTCGATGACGTTTACGTACTTGGTCAACTACGGGTTTATCAATCAACGCATGGATTGGGCATTGTTGTGCGCGCTCGTCTTTGTCGGAATTGAATTGTTTCGTTTTCACACCGTGCTGCACTTTTGGAGCGGTGGATTTGATCTGTCGACGCACTTTGAGTCATTATTGACAAAAAAGTATTCTTCCATGACCGCGTGCGATATCGACAGCTTAGGAAGCGCGGAGTCGCTCTTTCGCGTCTCCGCGACGTCTGACGTTCGCGTCGTGCGCACAGATTTATGGTTTACATTTCAAGACCAAACCAGTTCGCTCTATCGCGTCATTGGCTCGGCTATATTTATTTTGTACACCTTCAAGGAACAACCAGAAATGGCTCAGCTCATGGGAGCGCTCATTGTCGCGTCGCTCCTCTTCACGGCGATGTTTTGCGCGTCCCGGGCGACGCGCATTTTACGCGCCGGCTTCACCGAAGAAAAGTTGGAAGAAATGGTCTTCATGGGCAATCACCACATCTATCGAAACAACCGTTTGATTCGAGAATCTCGCATGGCGCAGCACGTTTCTGATAACCAGTACGCAAAAACGTGGTTGTTTGTCGACGGTGGCATTTTCCTCAGATGGTACCAAGACTTTTTTCAAACGTGGTTTCTCCGTTCGCTCTTGTGCATCATGGTGGCCATCGCGTATTGCTTGGCGCCCGTCATTATTCCCGCGTACGGCATCAGCGTCGGCGGATACGTCGCACTCGTCACGTCAGTGTTGCAACTCGGAAGCGCCATCATCATGATGGCTCGAGATTTTGCCGTCATGCTCGCCAGCGCGGCGAAAATCGCTCACTTGTCGTTTTTGCTCAATTACAAGTCGAGTCACGCAAAGCGTCTGGAGTCGATATATTTAATCGAGCCGCACGACGCGCCGGCGCATCGTAAACACGATGCGCGAATCGTCACTTATGACGGTGCTCGAAATCCACACACGTTTGTGTTTCAAATCAGAGACGCGTCGGTGGTGTTCGTTGACGTCAATCGCAAAGCCAAGTACATCATCGAGCGCATGAATATGATTCGCGAAGGCACCGGAGAAATTATCGATAAACTTCCCTCAGGCGGGTTTATAGGCATTCGAAAGACGCACGGAGGAATGTCGGGGACGCTGGTAAATGTCATCATGGGTACGGATGTGTCTCGACACGGCGTCGCGGGGATTAATCCAGCGTTTCGTACCGTCGTGCGCGTGTCGGGTGAATTTAGCGACATTATTTTGAATGAATCGCTGTGGGCGAATCTCACGGTTGGTTTGATGTTCTCCGGGACAAGTTACCCACAACACTCCAAAGCCGGTATGGCTATACGGAAACGAATTCAAAGTCTCACGCAAGAGTACGTGTGGTGTTTATGCGAGTACGTGGGCATTCGTCCGAGCATCATCGGCCGCGAGTATAAACACAACTGGGCAACCGTGGCAATGGATTCGTTGACGCCGGTGTGTGACGAAGCCGAGTATTTCAAGATTGGACTCGTGCGGGCGTTGTTGCAACGACCACAAGTGCTCATCATCGATGCGTTAGTTGATGGGATGCATTTTGACGCCATCGCGAATCTGACGAGAATTTTACGCGAGTATATTGCCCGCGACTCAGATGAAATTTTAAAGGTGGATGACAACGAAGAGCCGGATTACGACGATGACGTGCCACGCACCGTGATTATTCACGCGCGAGCGCTGGCGTTGACGCACGCGATGGAACCACACGAGCCCGTGCTTGTGGTTTCTTCAAAGTCAGAAATCATCGTCTCTACGGGTGAGAAACAATTTCCCGAGGCGTGTCGAACGGCGCTCGCCACGTGGTGGGACGCGCCGGCGCCCATTTATCACATTTATAATCCCCTCGGCATTGGCATTCTTGAACGCATGCAGCACAAGAATTTCATGGCCACCATTACGAGCCATCGTGACAGACGTCGTCGCAAGGTGATATTTAAAAAGAATCCGGAACGGGTCGGAAATCATTCACGCTCGGGGTCGTTATCGAATGATTTTGCGATCAAGTGGTCTCCGGAGAAAAGCAAAAGTGTACAAAATCAATAAACGACGATCTCGCGATGGTTCATTTGTAATAATCACAACGCTAAAGTATTCTTTGTTCAACTCGTGTTCTGTGTGTGTGTGTGTGTGTGCTACTACGTGTGTTATGTTATGTGACATTTTATTTTAAGCGCCATTGCGATTCAAGAAACCGCTCGAGAGCGGCACTTGGCCAAAGTCATTCGACAAGACGTGTCTGAAGTGGGACTCACCAGAGCGCAACGCCGTAACGGCATCATTAATTTTACTCAAAGGCGTCACCGCGACGCTGGCGCCAATGTTGTGACGAGCGCAAAACTCGAGCATGTTCACCATGTCTTTCTTACCACCCGTGTTACTCGTCGTGATGTTGTTCATTGTGAAGCCCAAGGTGAAGACGTCGGCGGTAATCGGAGGGCACATGCCAACAAAGCAAATCGTACCACGTGGACGCAAAAGCGGGAAGAACTTGGAGAAGTCAACTTCTTTGTTTGTGGCGATAGTGACCAAAATGAAATCGAGCGACTGAGCCGCCGCCGCCATTTCGTCGTCGTTGGTGTGCACCAAAAACTTTGATGCGCCGTGCGAGAGCGCATCTTGCTTCTTGGATGGAGACGATGAAATCGCAGTGACTTCTCGACCGAGAGCCTTGGCAAATTTAATCGCCATGTGACCGAGGCCGCCCAGGCCGAGCACGCCGATGCGGTCGCTCGATTTGGTTTGCTCGCTCAACGGAGTCCAAACGGTTTGCCCGCCGCATAACAACGGGGCGACCTCAGCGGAAGCCAAGCCGTCGGGGATCTTGTAGCAGAACGCTGAATCGCTAATGCGCATTCTATCGGCAAAACCACCCTTGTTACCTTCGCAGCACGTGCATCCGACTTGCGAGCATAATTGCTCATCTCCACGAGCGCACCATTCGCAGTCGTGGCATGAGGCGCTTTGCCAGCCGACGCCGACGCGTTGCCCAGGCTTCAATGTCGATACGGCATTACCAACAGCGGTGACAGTACCCACAACCTCGTGCCCACACACTTGCGGCCACACAGCGTACTCGCCATAATCACCAACAATCAAGTGATCATCAGAGCCACACAAGCCGCAGAATTCAACCTTGACTTCGACAGACGTCGGCGTCATGTCGGGCAACTTGTACTTGAATGGCGTCAAATCCTCACCTTGCGCTAATGCGGCGTAACCAACAGTCATGTCGCGTTCATCGATTTCTACACTATCCACGGTTTCGCCAATCAAGGCGCTGACTAAGGATTGCGCCCACACATCGTCGACGCCGTACAAGGTGTCATCCGGCGCACCGCTGCGGAAGTGCTCACCCTCAGCCTTGAGCTCGACTTCCATGGCATCAATCGTAAGCAATACTCGCTGAAGCTTTTCTTTACCCTCAGCGGCACCAGCCTTGATTACATTCATCCAACCTTCGTAGGAGCACATCGTGAGCGGTTGCTCGACAGAGAGCCAGTCGCGAAGCTTGGAGAAATCGATCAACTTACCCTTCACTTCACGCGCGACGCCATCGAACGCGTAGCGATCGAGCGCGCCATCTAAAGAAAGCGAAGAAATCATCTTGACGCAATCGTCGATGCATAAAATACTCACCGCCCAATCCGTCTTGGGGAAGAAACCAGTGGTGAGGCAGGCGCGAAGGAAAATGACGATGTAGTCATCGTCGGGCGCCAAAGAGCCCGGAGTACGGGAAATGTTGATATCACCAAACAACAACACCGCAGACTCAATACCAACTTCAGTTTGCGCGCGCGCACACAATAATTCAGCCACCTCCTTGCTTCGACGGTATCCCGTAGGCGTCTCGCCCGGAAGCGGCAACTGGGTGGATATCAATACGTGCTTGGCGTTCGCCTTCGCCGCGAGCTCGAGCCCGTTGAACGTACCTCCGACGTTAACTTCCTCTAATGCCGAGTACGATTTCACCATGTTCACCTCTGCACCTCCGCTGATGACGATATCAATGCTCGGTAAGAATTCATTGAGCTTGGCTTCCGGAATACCGTACGCCCGTTGAGACATATCACCGCATACAAACACCGTCTTCGACTTGACGTTGTCGCTAAACTCGAGTCCACGCTTGGTGTAGACATCCACCACGCGCTGCATAGCGCGGGATTCATCTTTGGCGCGCACGACTGCGTAAACAGTTTCAACGCCATCGTTCTCCGCGAGCTCCTTCAAGAGGTACGCGCCCAGATATCCCGTCGCCCCGGTGAGCAAAACCTTCGCCTTACCAGATCGAGCCTTCGAAGTGACTTTCGTGAACTTGGAGAAGTCATACTTTGCCGCCTCCGCCGTTGGATCGAACTGCGCTTGCTCAGTTTCCGTGGACAAGATTGCCATTTCTTTCAGCGTCGGTTTCGCGATCACTTCGGCGACAGTCACGGTCACGCCCCACTGCTTGGAAAGTGCGCCAGCGAGTTCAACAAACTTCAAACTACCACCAAAATCAAAGAAACTTTGGGATGGTGAGAAGTTTTTCGATGGTTCGGCCAACACTTGGCGCCACACACTGGCGACTTCCTCTTCCTTCTCCGTGAGCTCGCTGACTTCTGTGTCAGAAATTCTACGCAAGTTGTCAACTTTGAGCTTGACAACTTTACCGCTCGAGGCAGTGGTGACTTTCGAGTCTAATTCATAGAAGGCACTAGGGATCATGTATCTCGGCGTATGCGCAGCCATGTGTGCACGCAATTCAGCTTCCTTCAAGCTCGTGCCGGCTTCAAAGGCGACGCCAGCGACGAGTTGTTGATCAATGTCAGATTCACCCACCGTACTAATGATTGCCGACTTGATTCCGCGAAGTTTGAGCAAGACTTCTTGCACCATCGTGGGCGAAACCTTGAAACCGCGGATTTTAACGTATGCAGAGGACTGTCGGCTCTCAAACGTAATCTGGTTTGATCCAAGCCAGCGCACGAGGTCGCCCGTGGGGTAAAAGTCACCATCAATCGCCACATGCCCGGAATCCGTGTAATATCCATTCAGTAAACCACTCTTTTTGACGTGAAGCTGGCCCACGGCACCTCGGGCGACGTATTCGCCAGCGTCATTCAACACTCGCATCTGCGTGCCTTGGCGTAAATAAAACGAATCAATTTCAGAGAGCGCAAGGTCGCCAGTTTCATTCGTGCTGTACACATTCGTCCATCTAGTGCGCGGTAAACGCTCAGTCAAAAGTACTCGAGTTTCTTTCCTCACGCGCTCGCCCGTTGTCAATATTGTGTGCACGTCGCGCATCGCCTCTGAAAATTCTTCAGGCGGTACGTGTAACAAACAACTTTCCAAGATTGACGGGCTGAAATACAACATTGTCATCTTCTGACTTTTGATGTAATGCACCAAATCGCGCGGCTTGAGGAAGAATTCGTTGGGAATAATACTCAACGTTCGCCCAGCCAAAAGCGGGATGAAAAAGTAATAGTAAATCCAAAACGAACCCATGATGTCGCCACCGCGCATGTTTGGCCCAATGACGCCCACGGAATCCGTGAGGGCGCTTTGCGGACAAATCAAAATTTTACTCACACCGGTAGTGCCACTGGTGAGCACAGAAAATCCAGGCGCGTTCGGGGTATCTGGACGCATGAGCGCGGGATGAATCTCGTTGCTAATGTCTGGCAACACTGGAATGTCTTCGAGCACGATGACCAACTTTTTGAATTGCTCGGGAACAAATTCTAGCAATCCGCGAGAGACGATGATAGCCTTGGACTCGTTCAATCGCAACACGCGTTCGAGATCGTTACCTCGATACCACGCAGGGATTTCACAAAACACAGATTCACACAAGAGCGAGCCCATCGCAGCCCACACGCTCGAGGCGTCGGCGAGGACAAACAAACCGACTCGGCTATTCACGGCTCCGAAACTCTCGAGCTGCTTCGCCACGTGTAAAGCACGCGAATAAACTTGACGTAAGGTGTACGAATTTGAACCATCAGTCACACACGGTGCGTTCGATGGTAACTCTTGAAGCTTGTGCAATAAACCAGAACGCCAGTGCATCTCTCCGTCGGAAGTGGACGCGGCGGTAGCATTCATCACTTCCATCGCGCGCGCGCTTTCTTCTTGCGCAGTCTTCATGTCGTCTGCCAATGTGCTCAACACTTCGTTCATAAATGATTGATCCTTGAGATTCTCTTCTGGCACCCACGTGTGCTTGAAGCCTGAAGGATGCACTTGGTGTTGCACGCTGTCAACGCACAACACGCGGAGTACTGCGCACTTGCCAGACTTTTGACGATCGCGCAAAGCCTCAGCCATATAAATAGTAGCGGTACGTGTGCCGATGAGCACGACAGGTTCATCAAACATGTATGGACACTTGCTTAATGCTTCATTAAGCTCGAGAGGCTTGAACTCGTATATGGCGACGTTGTCCATGCGGGCAGCAGCGAGACGAGAGAACATGTCGTTTGCACCATCTTCGGACGCGCAGACAATGACGGAGAATCGCAACTCACTTTGAGCGACTTGACGGAGAATGGGCCATTGCTCGGCGATGCGCTTGGACTCCCAAGCGCATGCTTCGTAATACGGCTTATTCTTCTTCGCCTCGTCGTACACCAATTGAGGCAATTCAATCGGAGGCTTCTCCACCGCTTTGAAACCGGTAGATTTCGACGCGTCATGGTGCCAACCACGAAACTTCTCCCACGTCGTGAGCTCTTTAGCTTTCCACGACATCATGGAGCCTTCAAACTTTACGGAGGCGTGCGCGCAAATGGCCTTCATGGTTTTTTCAGAATTTTCCACGACGTCTTTATCAGCATCGATGACCAACACCTTGGCGTTGATGCGCTTCAACGCGTTGACGATGCCAAACGCTTCGACAAAACCAGCTTCGTTGGGATCGAAGTAACTGCTCGACTCGGCGCCTTCGATGGCGACGCGGTAGAAGGATTGCAACGCCGCAAGCGGATCGCGAATCAACACAACGTGCGTGAATCGGTGCAGCCAAGACGATTGGATTTGCGCCAAATCGAAATAACACGTGAGCTCCTTCGTGAAAAAGAATGGTCGGCCTTGCGCGGTGTAATCCGCCGTCATGACTTC
>Ga0222715_10004673_pt1 | contig 11803 bp, 13 predicted proteins | sample C33_9DmetaG_FD_165056 | JGI IMG/M metagenome (GOLD analysis project Ga0222715, IMG submission 165056) | Estuarine water microbial communities from San Francisco Bay, California, United States - C33_9D | ecosystem: Environmental > Aquatic > Marine > Unclassified | place: USA: California...
GCCACCTTGCCAACAGCATCCTCAAAGCGGTAGCTGAGCGAGCCCGGTGTCCCGGCAACCGGCATTCCCTGGCGAATGAGCTCAAAGTCCCCATAGCCCTGATCAATTAGCTTGAGAAGTTCATTCACTGTCTCCGGGGCAATCTGGTTGTAGCGCGAAAGACCGGAACCGTCCTCGACAACCAGCCCGCTGAGGTCCAGGCCGGTATCGCGCAAAGCCCTTTGGTAAGCCTGGGTCAAAGAGCTGAACGAGCCATTGAGACCGACATCGAGTGACACCAATCTCGAAATCGCCTCCGCCAGGCTGTTGTCGCTAACCACGAGCATGTATTCGATCCAGGTCGACATCCTTGCCGAGCGAACACTTGCAATCTCCACGGCATCTGGTGGGGCAATACCCTTGACAACCATTGACTCGCTAGCAGTCTCCCCGAGCGCTTCCCGGAACCACTCGCCGGCTCTCGTTACTGGATCGGTTGACCTTGGGGAGTCCTTTGCCTGGGGATTGTCGCGATCGCCATCAACCTGCAGCGCGGAGACCGGGGACATGTAGCCATTGGTCAGTCCTCGCTGATCCCAAACGCTCTGATATTCGCCATCGGCGGAACCATAGATGGTGCTGTCTAAGACGATCTGGCTAAAGGTTTGGGCGCTGTTCCAGCGAGAGATTTGGTTTGCAAGGTCGACAAGGTCTGGTGCGTCGTCATAGACCGAATCGACCCCGATGCCAGTCCTAGAGAGGGTTATGTCTCCCGCACCCACCAAGTAGATGATGCTTGGGTCTTGGCTGTCTGCGTAGACGCGGGTGGTGACCCGATAATTTGGCCCCAGGGTCTCAAGCGCAGCTGCTGCGGTGAAGAGCTTCATGATTGACGCCGAGCGGGCCGGGGTGGCGCTTCCCCGGTCAAAGAGAACCTCACCGGTTTCAGCGTTTATTACCTGAGCCTGCAAATCAAGAATGTCCTCGGCATCCTCTAACTCACTAACGGAGCACTGCACAACCTCGGGCTCAGGCTCCTCGGTGGCCTCCTCGGTTGGGTTCGGCTGGGCCTCAAGTGTTGCCTCGGGCTGTGAAGTCTGAGTCTCGGATGCGACAGGAGATGGGCTTGCGTCCAAGGACCAGGGGCCGTTGAAGAGTGCGAGCAGGATCACCAGGCCCGCGGCCAGGCCGCTACTGACCCCAATGAAGATATGTTTCATCTCACCTGCCTAGACTTTCAACAATGAAGCATAAACTCTGGGCCTTAGCTATTGCCCTGCTCATGGCCTTTCCGCTACCAGCGAAGGCCCACGATCAGCTCGTAGACCAATCCCCTGGCGAGGGTGAAACGGTTAGCGCAGGTGTTGTCGAGCTGACCCTCACCTTCAACAATGAGCTTCTAGAGATTGAGTCCGGTAATGAGATTGTCGTGACCGGACCAAGCGGTGAGGTTGTTTATGCAGGGTGCCTTCCAACACTGGGGCGGGATGGGCTTCTCTCTCTAGATCTTGATGCAGCAGGGGACTATGGGGTCTCTTGGAGGGTAGTTTCGCAGGATGGCCACCCAATTTCAGACTCTTTTGAGTTCTCGATAATCAACGACGCCGGCTATGTTTCCGACCCTGATTTTGGCTATCCGGCATGTGCGGGTGAGGTCGAACTTGAAACCCAGGACCAGCCTGAAATTGGCTACTGGCTCCTATGGCTATCGCTTGGACTTGTTGCTGCCGGTGTCTTTTTCTTCCTTAGGCCGAAGAACAAACCATAGGTAGCCAAGGGCGGTCAAAACCAGCCCTCCTAAGACGCTCTCGATCCCCAGGGAGAATCTGCCTCCAGCTGGAGCCGCTAGAAGGCTGTAGAAGACATTCAGCGCCGTTGCGTTCATGAGACCTGCGACAACAGAAAGCATCGCAAGGCGTCCAACCCACCACTTCTCGCTCAACACCTTCGCCGAGGACCAAATAATCAGGACGGTGAGTGCCATTCCAACCACCACCTGAGCAACCATCAGCTCAAACTGAGGGTGGTAGAGATAGCTGAGGGTGGCAACTATGGCAAAAGCCAAGGGCCAAAATGGTGATTTCAATTCTTCATCTTTCTTGCGCTCCCACGAACTTCCAAGTACCGCGCGACATACTCGTCAACCGTAACCTGCCCCAGTGCTCTCTGGATCACATCGAGGGGAGCCGAATCAAGATTTTTGAACCTAATGCATGCCTTGCCCACGTTGAGACTTTTTCCGCTAGCTTTCCAGTCACTTTCGAATTTCTCTCTTGCCTCGTCAAAAGCGTAGATAGACATCAGGTATAGCGAGATGTACTGCTTCTGGGAAGCGATGGCGGCATACAAGAGGGGCTGGTTGTTGTAGGTCTTCTCGACGACCGAAAAGGGCACCTGATATGCAATCATCCCCCAATTCATTGCCTCCTCCAAGCCCGGCGGAAGGTGTTCGAGGCAGAGCTGTCTGAGTTTGGTGACGTCCCTCGCGCGTTGCGGCTCGAGCTGCTCTAGATAATGCTCGACGCTTACGGCGCTCGAAGAAACCACTAAGCCAGCTTGCAGAACTCGTTAAGTGGATCGACCTGACCGGCAACGACAATCTGGTTGCCCTCATGAAGAACCGTCTCCGGGAAGGCTGGAGTGTACTTGCCATCGCCTGTTGTAACGGCAACGACCGTGACGCCGTAGGTAGAGCGAATCTTTAGCTCGGCTAGGGTCTGGCCGTCAAAACTTGCCGGAACCTCACTCTTGACCATTACAAAGTCGTTGTCGATCGGCACATAGTCAAGGGTCTCGCCAGAAACCATGTGGGCGACTCGCTTGCCCATTTCATACTCAGGGAAGATCACGTGGTGGCAACCCAGCTGATCCAGGATCAGCCCGTGCGAGGTCGAGTTGGCCTTGGCCCAAACATTTGGAACCCCGAGCTGCAGCAGCAGCGCGGTGGTCAAGATGCTGGCCTCGAGGTCAGCGCCAATGGCCACTACCGCAGAGTCAAACTCACTGATGCCAAGCTCTTTGAGAGTTGCCTCATCCGTCGTGTCAGCTCTAACCGTGTGGGTGAGCTCCTGAGACATGTTTTGGACGATGCGCTCATCGGTATCCACTCCCAGCACCTCGTGCCCGGTCTTCATTAGCTCCCGAGCCAGTGATGATCCGAATCGACCCAAACCAATAACGATCACATTGGAGTGAATGATGCGCTTCTTTGTCTTTTCCTTAGCCAATTAGGGGCCTTTCCTTCGGTAATTCATAGTGCCTTCTTGTGACCCTGAGGGCAAGCGCCGAAGCGATCACCACAGGACCCAAGCGGCCAACGAACATCAGTATTGCGAGCCAGACTTTGGCAAAGTCTGGAAGATCTGGAGTTATGCCGGTGGATAGGCCAACCGTGGCAGCGGCGGAAATCACATCGAATAGCAGCTCATCAAGAGTGAAGTCGGTGGTGGCCGCAAGGAGGATGGTGCTGAAAATAATCAGCATTGCGTAGAGCGAAACCAGGGTTAGGGCCTGTCGCTGAATCGACCGTGGCAGCCTGCGGTTTCCAACGTTTACCGCCGTCTCACCACGAACCTCGGTGTAGATGATGAAGAAGAGGATGGCGATTGTCGTCACCTTGATGCCTCCGGCGGTAGAGGCGCTGCCGCCTCCAATAAACATCATGAAATCAAGACCCAACCAGGTTGCGGGGTCCATCTGGCCAACATCGACGCTACTTAGCCCACCTGATCGAGGCATTGCCGACATGAAAGCGGCATTCCAAAGCTTCTCAAGAACGTTTAGGCCACCGAGAGTCTTGGGGTTGTTCCACTCCATCACGCCGATAAACATCGACCCGAGGGTAAGCAGCACGATAGTCGCGGCCAGGGTGACCCTGGTGTGGAGTGAGAACCTCCTAGGCTTACCGCTCTGCTGCTTGTTGAGACCCCATATGCGCTCATGAAGCTCAATCAAGACCGGGAAACCAAGGCCACCTACGATCACCGCAATGGCAATCGGAGCAATCACGAAGAGATCTTGGGAGAAAGTGGCCATGCTGTCCGAGTAGAGCGAAAAACCGCCGTTATTGAATGCGGACACCGCGTGGAACAGTCCGTTCCAGATGGCTTCCCCCATCGACTCGTCATAGGTGATGCGCAACCTAGCGATTAGGTAGATGGCAAGGGCAATCTCAAAGCCAAAGTAGACAAGCAGAATCGTCCTTAGCAGCGCGGGCACGTTGTCAATGCCGATTATCTTCGCCTCAGAGAGGGTGTTCAATCTGTCGCGGAGCGAGATTCGGCCTGAAATAAGAAGTCCCACCAAAGTTGCAAACGAGACAATTCCGAGCCCACCGAGCTGAATCAGGAAAAGAATTACAACCTGGCCAAAGCCCGACCAGTGGGTGCCGGTGTCAACCACCGTGAGACCGGTGATGCAGACGGCAGAGACCGCCGTAAAGAATGCTGTAACGAAGTCTGTTGAGTACCCTTGCGCGGTGGAAAAAGGGAAGAGCAGGAAGATGGTGCCAACGATCACCGCTGCACCGAATGCCATGACCACTATCTGGGTCGGGTGCAGGGTCTTTTTGCGACCAGGTTGGCTCACTGTTTCAGACTACGCCTCCACTGCCCATAAATTGGGCAACCTCTCTACGCTACACCCGAGTTAGGCTTGTAAACAATGGATGCAAGGCTCTTTATCTTTGACGGCGACTGCGCTTTCTGCTCATCCGCGGCCAGAGTCTTTCGCAAGATGATCAAGGACCAAGTTCCAATTCGCCCATACCAAAAGTTGGATCTTGCCTCACTGGGCCTAAGCGAGGAGCTCACCTCTAGAGCTGTCTACTACGTTCGCGATGGCAAGTATTTTGTGGCGGCTGAGGCGATTGCCCAATTATTTATCGACTCCAAGACTTTCTGGAGCATCGCCGGTTACCTACTTAGGCTTCCCGGCATCAATCACCTAGCAGAGCGCGTCTACTACTGGATTGCAAAAAACCGCCACAGATTGCCCGGCGGCACTCCAGAGTGCTCGATGTAATTCGAGTTCGAGGCTAAAACAACCCTGGCAAATCACTAGAGTTGTGCGTAGTTTTGTAAACGATTACATACAGTGAGGTATTGGCTTTGGCTGGCGCAAGCATTCTCGTTTATGCCGAGAGACTCGGTGGTTCGCTCAGCCACATCGAAAAGCTTTTATCCCATGAACTCTCGGACTTTTCTGGCATTCACGTGCTGCCTTTTTTTCACCCGTTTGACGGGGATGATGCCGGCTTCGACCCGATAGATCACACCATCGTCGACCCTCGTCTTGGCAGCTGGGAAGACTTCCGAAGGATCTCTAAGACCCACGAGCTAACAGCAGATCTCATCATTAATCACGCCTCAAACCTCAGCCCTGAGTTTCTTGACTGGCAAGAAAAGGGCGATGCCAGCGAGTTTGCTGGGATGTTCCTGACCTTCGACAAGGTCTTTCCAACTGGCGGAACCGAAGAAACAATAACCAGCTTCTATCGTCCAAGACCTGGGCTCCCCTTCACCGCCTACAACGTTGCCGGCACCAGAAGGCTGGTCTGGACAAGCTTTATGCCCTCTCAGGTAGACATCGATGTGCGTCACCCGGCTGGCGAGGCATATATCGACAGGGTGCTAGATGCGCTTGAGTCTGGAGGCGTCAAGGTTGTCAGGCTCGACGCAGTCGGCTACGCAATCAAGACCCCGGGCACCGATTCGTTCATGACCAAAGAGACTCTGGACTACGTTTCAGAGCTGAGCAAAAAAATCCAGGCCAGGGGCATGAGGGTGCTGGTTGAGGTGCATGCCCACTACACCCAGCAGCTAGAGATAGCGCCCCTTGTAGATCTCATATACGACTTCCAGACAGCCCCGCTGCTTTTGCACTCAATCTTCACCTCTAGCGTTGACGCCCTCGCAAGCTGGCTCGAGATTAGGCCTGATAATTGCCTCAATGTCCTAGACACTCACGATGGCTACGGAGTCATCGACGCAGGTCCAATTGGTGGCAGGCCAGGGCTAATCACCCAGGAAGACATGGCCAACATCTTTGCTGTCGCCAGCAAGAACACCTCGGGCCACTCTGCAAAGGCGTCTGTGGTGCCGCAGTGGTTTGATTTGCCTCACCAAATAAACTCCACCTTGCCTTCGATTATCAACGACGACACCTCCTACATCCTTGCAAGAGCCGTTCAGTTCCTGCTGCCTGGAGAGCCCCAGGTCTACTACGTTGGACTCTTCAACGGACTAGATGACAAAGAGCTCTTTGAAAAAACCGGCAACGGGCGTGAGGTGAATCGGCACCACTACTTCGCTGAGGAGATCGATAGGGCTCTTCTATCTGATGTCACCTTGGCCATCCTGGGGCTGGCCCGGCTTCGCCGGCACGAGGTGTTCAGTGGAACTTTTGATTGGCAGAAGCTAAGTGGCAGCTCAATGAGATTTTCCTGGGTCTCAGGCTCGACCGAGCTCTCTCTAGAGTTCGAGTTTGCGGATGGTAAAACGAGCTTTAGCTTGGTCCTCAAGGAGGAGTCGGCAATAATGACCTTCAGCTCGGTTTCCGAGCTGGCTAATCTCTAGTCGCAGTAGCGGGGGTAGAGCTTTGTCAGCTCCAGGAGATACGCCTCGCCAGTAAGTGCGTCAGACTCAATTTTTGGCGTCTCACCATTGGCAATTGCGTAAGAAGTTTCCCCCAGTCGCTGAAGCCAGTTGTGCTCGAGGCCAGAGGCAGACCAAGAGTGCTTGCCTGGGGTGTAGCGCTCACTCATTTCGGTCCACTTTGCGCTGACCGCACTTAGCTCCGCAATCCCGCGCTCCTTATCTGAGGCAAGAGATGAAACTGCATATCGGGTTTCCTTGACGAGCACCTGAGCGCTTTGGCAGTCGGTCTGTGTCATGCCAACTGCAATGTCGCCGCTTGCCACAACCCTCACTAAAACAACCAGTGCCACGAAGCTCACAACGATCGTGTTTGTCAGAAACCAGAGCTTTGAGCGCCTGGAATCTTCCTTCTCGCTTCTGGTGTCGCAGAGCGGACATGCTGATAGCTCGGGGTGATAGCTAACACCGCAACGAACGCATTTTGACATGGCAACTTAAACCAAGAGTGGGTCGCAAGTTATTTCTTCTAATAGTGTTTGTAGATGCCTGAGAAGCCAAAGCCAGACCTCGAGAAACTTTGGCGACGAGTGGGCCTAGCACTCTTTGTTCTTGCCATAGTTGTTGTGGCAGGGCCTCAGATTATTGATCTCTTCTTTCCTGAATTTAGGTAGCCCATGAACAAAGTGAAGGTCAACGACCCCTATCTAATCTTCTTAGGCTCGGAGACATACCCCACCTATGCCAAGACTGGCTTTGGGATTGCCGACTGGCAGCCAGAGAAGTGCGTGGGACAGTTCCACCTCCCAGGAGGCAGTGTTGACCTAGGCCTTGAGGAACTGAGCCTTGAAGCTGCAGCCAAAAAGGGCGCGAAGACGCTGGTGGTCGGCACGGCCACCATCGGTGGCGGTATTCCAGCAGACTGGATAACGGCACTCAAGCATGCACTTGAGCTCGGCCTCGACATCGCAGCCGGTGTTCACACCAGGCTTGCAGACCAGCCGGAGCTTGTCGAAACGGCAAAACGCCTTGGTCGAACACTCACCGACGTTCGGGTGCCACCCAAGGACATACCCGTCGGCACAGGCAAGAAGCGCACTGGGCAAAGGCTCTTGACCATAGGAACCGACTGCGCCCTAGGCAAGAAATACACTGCCCTCCAGCTCGCCAAAGAACTACAGCAAGCTTCGGTGAAAGCGACCTTCAGGGCAACGGGCCAAACCGGAATTCTGATCGCCGGAGAGGGAATGCCGATAGATGCCGTAGTTGCCGACTTTGTGTCGGGTGCGGCGGAGGTGCTCTCTCCCGATAACGACCCAGACCACTGGGACATCATTGAGGGGCAGGGTAGCCTTCACCACCCCGGTTATGCGGCAGTGAGCGTGGGTCTGCTGCTTGGCTCCCAACCAGATGTCTTTATTGTCTGCACCGAAGCTGGCCGCACTCATGTGGCTGGCTGGCCAGACTTCCCGTTGCCCTCCATCGGAGACGTCATCGAGAGGGCAATAGCAATAGGAAGCCGCACCAACCCCCAAATCCGCTGCATCGGAATTAGCGCTAACACCTCAAAGCTTGGTGAAAAAGAAGCTAGGGATTACCTAGCAAAACTCTCAGCGGAGCATGGGATGCCGGCAACCGATCCAATGCGCTTTGGAATGGCCGAAATCACTCAAAGCATTAAGAGCCTTTAGATGAAGCTGAGTTTTGAGCCGGTAACTCTCCCCTTGGAGCACCCTTTTTCAATCACCGGCTACACCTTTTTGAACCTAGCGGCCGTTTGGGTCACTCTGGAAGACAGTGGTGTCCAAGGTAGAGGAGAGGGCGTTGGCGTCTACTACCTAGGCGACAACCAAAAGCTAATGCTTGAGGAGCTCTCTAGCGCAAAGACAGAGGTGGAGGCTGGAGCCGATCCGTTTGAGGTGGCCAGCCGGCTCGCCTCAAAAGGTGCGTCCAACGCACTTGACTGCGCAGCGTGGGACTTGAGGTGCAAACTTGAGGGCAAGAGCATCTGGGAGCTGGTGGGGCTAAACCCGAAGAGCCTTCACACCGTCGCAACCATTGGAATTGGCACCAACGAGTTCATGGCCCAAAGAGCTCTCGACTTCCACGACTGTCACAACCTCAAGATCAAGCTCGACAGCGAGAGGCCGCTAGAGCGGGTGCGAGCCATCAGGGACGCGCGTCCCGACGCAGTCCTTGTTATTGACGCCAATCAAGCCTGGACCAGGAAACTACTAGAAGAACTAATTCCAGAGCTAGCGCGGCTGGGGGTAAAGATGGTTGAGCAGCCCCTAAAGCGCGGGCACGACGAAGAGCTATCGGGTCTCAAGTCAGAGATACCCATTGGTGTCGACGAGGGTTGCCTAAACCTGAGTGAATACCGGCTCGTGGGCAAAAACTATGACGTTGTGAACATCAAGCTTGATAAGTGCGGCGGGCTCACACCAGCTCTCGAGATCGCGAAAGCCGCCACATCCGATGGTAAAAGACTCATGGTCGGCAACATGACTGGGACCTCACTGTCCATGGCGCCTGCCTTTGTTATTGGCCAGTACTGCGAATTTGTCGACATTGACGGCCCGCTACTACTTGAAAATGACATCGAGGGTGGCCTGAACTACCTGCCAGGTGGAGAGGTTGAGCCGCCAAAGAGTGCACTCTGGGGCTAGGCAACAGCCTTTTTCACAAGCCGCACTATTTCTCTCTCAACCTTTGGCGTGAGCTCCATCAGAGCATAGGCAGTGGGGAAGAAATCGCCATCATCGACGTTGGCGTGCTCACTAAAACCAAAGGTGCAGAAGCGGACCTTGAACTTGCCTGCCGACTGAAAAAAGCAAATCAGCTTTCCGTCTTTGCCCGGCTTTGCGTAAGCCGGCATGCCATACCAAGTCTTTGGCTGAAGCTCGGGTACTGCACCCAACACCAGCTCGTGGACTCTCAGCGCCATTGACTTATCCGGCTCTGCCATCTCGTTGATCTTTGACATTAGGTCCCCAAGGGGATCCTGCTTGGCCTTGTTTCGGGCGGCACGGAACTCTTTTGCCCGCTCCTTCATTGCGGCCTTTTCCTCTTCCGAGAATCCTTCTTGTTCCTTTGCCATGTTCCTGCCTCTCTAGATGCAAGGCTAGTTTGTTGGCTTCTCTTGGAAGCCAAAGAGCCTCTGTGGTGTTTTGTTTCTCATGAAGAACAGGGTCATTCTTATCGCCTACCTAGCCATGTTCTTTGGCCTGGTCAGCTTTTATGACCTCTACAGCCACAATGTTTACCTAGTTGCTCTGGCAGCCGCCTTGATTTTGGTTGGTGGGCTCATTGCGTGGCTCGTTTCTATTCGTGGTGCCTCTAGGTAGCTTTCGGCAAAAAGATTCTCGCTTCTTATCTAAACTTTCTAATTAGCCTCCCTATCTTTTGGTCAGGCAAAGGAGCCCGGTAGAAGATGTCAATGAAAGTCACTAACCCAGCAACAGGCGTGGTCGAGGCGGAGTACCCGCTGGACACCCCCGAACAGGTTGAGGAAAAACTAGCGCTTGCCCAAAGGGCACACCTAACCCTGCGCCAGATGAGCTTTGCAGAGCGCGGAAAGCTAATACATGCCGCTGCGGACCTCATGGAGTCTGAGGTTGAAAGCACGGCCACCATGGTCACCAGGGAGATGGGTAAGCCAATTGCTCAGAGTCGTGCCGAGGTTCTGAAGTGCGCAAAGAATATGCGCTACTACGCCGACAACGCTGAGGCGATGCTTTCGGACTGGAGCCTGGACGATCCTGCAAAGGTTGGCGCCAGTGAGGCGGGAAGCATGTGGCAACCGCTAGGGGTAGTGCTAGCTGTTATGCCGTGGAACTACCCGCTATGGCAGGTAATGAGATTTGCCGCACCGGCTCTTATGGCAGGGAATACGGGCGTGCTGAAACACGCCTCGAATGTGCCCGAGTCTGCCCTCTATCTTCACTCGCTCTTTACAAGAGCAGGCTTCCCGGAAGGTGCCTTTGGAACTCTTATGATTCCAGCCGCTTCGGTGGCGGGTGTTATCGATGACTGGCGCATCCGCGCGACCACCCTCACCGGCTCGGAGCCGGCGGGAAGAGCCGTAGCGGAGCGCAGTGGCAAGATGCTCAAGCCCTCGGTTCAGGAGCTTGGAGGCAGTGACCCGTTCATCGTCACCCCCAGCGCCGACATGGACAGAGCTGTTGAGGTGGCTGTGACCGCTCGCATCAATAACAACGGACAGTCGTGCATTGCAGGTAAGCGGTTCTTGGTTTTCGAAGAGGTCTACAACCAGTTCCTTGAGAAGTTTGTGGCAAAGATGGAGTCCCTAGTTATGGGCGACCCGATGGACGATGCAACCCAACTCGGCCCGCTGGCAACGGCCAGCGGCCTAAGGGATGTCAAAGAGTTGGTGGACGACGCAAAAGCAAAAGGTGCGCGGGTGCTGTGTGGTGGCGAGGCCCCTGAGGGATCTGGCTACTTCTACCCCGCCACAGTGATTGACCAAATCACCCCAGACATGCGTCTGACGATGGAGGAGACCTTTGGTCCGGTGGCGAGTGTTTACAAGGTTTCCGCTCGTGAGGAGGCGGTAAAGATTGCTAACCAGACCACCTTCGGCCTAAGCAGTGCAGTTTGGACCACCGATCCCGAAGAGGAGGCCTACTTTGTTCGTGAACTGGAGGCCGGTGCTGTGTTTGTAAATGGCATGACCATCAGCTATCCCGAGCTACCCTTCGGCGGAATCAAAGACTCCGGGTTTGGACGTGAGCTGTCAGATGCGGGGATCAAAGAGTTTTGCAACCTAAAGACCGTCTGGAAGGCCTAGTTCAGTAAAAACTAGGAGATGTCTCGCTGAGGGTTGTCGGTGTCTAGGTTCACAGGCTTGTGGACCTCGGGTGGCTTTTGGTCACCACGAATGAAGAAGGTGAGTAGGGTCGCGGCCGTAGCTCCCAACAAAAGCAGTGCTAGCAGTATCTCTAGAAGCATTTGTTTCTCCTTTTCCTCTGACAACTAGAACAGCCCGCATTAGAGAAAAAGTCCTTGCTACTTTCTCCTACTTCTCACCATCAGCACCGCGCTCACCATTGCGGAGCTCATTGCGGTGATGAAAAAGATCCAGGCGAGCCCCAGCGCCCAAAACTCCTCGACCAACAAGCCGGTCTCGTCAACTGAACTTCCGGCCAGCAGGTAGTAGGCGCCCAGGCCAACGGCTGCCAGCAGGCTGAGCGTGCCAAGGAGGTTGATAC
>Ga0222715_10004674_pt1 | contig 11803 bp, 4 predicted proteins | sample C33_9DmetaG_FD_165056 | JGI IMG/M metagenome (GOLD analysis project Ga0222715, IMG submission 165056) | Estuarine water microbial communities from San Francisco Bay, California, United States - C33_9D | ecosystem: Environmental > Aquatic > Marine > Unclassified | place: USA: California...
AACCACTTCGGATGTTGCCAAACTGTTCATTTACGCGCAACGGGTGTTTGCGACTCTCTGTGCGATACTTTTGCCCGTGTGCGTTTGGTTGAGACTCTCTCGCGCCGCACATATTCGGCGGTTTCAACGCTCCCGCGATGGGGCCCGAGGGCGGAACAAACGTCAAGGGCAAAATGCCATTCACTGACGCTTCAGGCAGCGCGGTCTGCAAAAGTGAAATAGCTTCAGACGGAAACATAAACCACCGCAACGCATCGCCGCGCTCGACGCTCGTCGCGGCATCGCGCGCCACGTCGCCGACGTCGTCGTCGCCGACGTAGCCTAGTCGGGATTCATCGTCGTCTCGCCCGCCCGCGAGCATCATGCGTTCATCCGATGCATTCCCGCCCGTGTTGGGCATGCGCAACTGTCCGTTTTTCGTGCGTACTTCTTGCTCGCCGTCGCGATATTGTCCGCACGTTTCCAAGATGCGCAATCCGATGCGCATTTGCTCGCGTAACGCGGCGGCGATGTCGTCCTCTGATGGTATCGTCGCGTTCGCCTCCTCGTCGTCATCCGCCAATGGGAATTTCATATGCGCAAGCCACTTGCGTTCGGGAAAACTACGCGCACGCGCGACGTGTCGCCACTCGCCAGTCTTCGCATCCATGCGGTAGACAGGAAGTAATCGCCACCCGTGCGTCGCCACGGCGTGCACCGCGGCGAGCGTGTAATCAATTTCAGCATCAGATGCAAAATACGGCAAGCTCACTCGCGCAAACCCAGGACGAAGAACTTCAGCCTTATCTAATAAATGTGCTTCAATGGCTGCTGCGTCCTCGGGTGATAACCCGAGAAGTCTGTGCGCGTAAGGTCCGGCGCACGCGCATCCGCCGCGCGCTTGGATGCCAAAGACGTCGTTGAGCACGGCGCACGTAAACGAATAGTGCAAAAAACGGCTCTTCATCGTCCTGTCGCGCATAGCAGTCGCCGGTGCGCGCGCTAAGAATGATACAATGGGCAAACGCTTGGTGTGCTCGCTCGCTTCGGGACCGAGTAAGCAAATGTTTTCATTTGTCGAAAGCGAGGCAAACATGCGACGTTGCAACGCGTCTTCGGCGGCTTCAATCACAGACGTTCCCACCGCCGCCTTTACCTGAAACGCCAACCCAGCGCGCACGCTACCAATAATATCTTGCGTGCCGCCTTCTTCGCGCTCGACGCGATTGCTTAAATATCGATGGTCATCGCTCGTGACGTAAAACACCGTACCTCCGCCTGGTTCGCTCGGAACCTCATTCGTGAATAACGCGCGCTTGGCAACTAAAATCCCAGGCGTACCCGGTCCACCAGGAAGTTTATGCGGGGAAATAAATACCGCATCTTTGTACACGAAAGGATTTAACTCGCCCGTGTCTGCGTCGAATACGACGGGATTCATGTCGATGCCGACGTACGGCGCCGCCGCCGCGTAATCCCAAAACGCCAACGCCCCGCCTCGATGCAACGTCTCCGTGATCAAATCGACATCCGCCCGGACGCCCGTGACGTTGCTCGCCGCACTAAAACTACCTATTAACGTCGCGTGGGACGAATACGCCTTTAGCGCCGCGCGTAACGCGATGACATCAACCATGCCAGTCGTCGCGTCCTCTGGAATTTCAACCACGACGGCGCAGCTCTCTCGCCACGGCAATATGTTACTATGATGCTCGTGCGGCCCGACGAACACCACCGGCCGAGCCTCTACAGGAGCATGTTCCGGTAACGGCACATGCGCCCCGAGCGCGCGACATAATCGATCAATCGCGCTCGTGCTTCCGCTTCCGGCAAACGTCACCACGTCGGCGTGTTTATCGCTGTATCCCACCCTCGCGTTCACGCACTGCGCAATCACCTGACGCGCCTCCTGTCGAAAACACGTCGACTGCGCACCAGTCGTCGATGTCGTGGTGTGCGTATTCGCATACGTCGGCAATACGCGCTCGCGTATCGCGCGCTCGACCGACCGAGACGCTCGACCGCTCGCCGTCCAATCCGCGTACACGAGCGTCTTCGTCCCGAACGCGCCCGAACACGTCGACGCGTAGCCTACCATATCGCGACGAACGCGCGCGAGCGTGTCCGCGACGCCTTCGCGCCCGTCCTCGCCGTCCGTGCGCGCGCGCACAGACGACGCGCCGTCACCAGCCGCCATCGCCATCGCCATCGTCGCTCGCTTTTGCCCTCGCTCGCGCGCGCGCCCTTCAAATCGCGCTCGAGCGTCTCGGTCGATCGCACCACTCTCTTTGTCCTCGCGAATGCGCGCGCGAGTGCGGTTCACGCGCGCGTCGCGCGTCGCAATGTCGCCGTGCGCCGCACGTCGCAACGCCTCACACACCGCCGCGCCGACGAGCGCACGTCCGCGACCGCGCGAGCGATGCGCGCTTCGACGCGCACAGACGCGCCGATGACGACGGCGATGCCCCCGCGTCGCCCTGCGGCGCGCGCGGCGGCGGCGGCGGCGCGCGCGACCGCGTCGCGCGCGCATCGGCGTGGACCGATGATGGTGACGTCGTCAGGCGGCGCGCGCTTCGCGACGCCGTCGCGCGCGATGGCGGACGCCGCGCGCGGTGCGGACGCGACGCGCGCGCGAGAACGCGCGGCGTCGGCGTCGCGCGACGCCGCCCATCGCCGGTGCGTGGTGACGACGGCGATACGCGAAAGCGACGCGCGCGCGGCTGAGACGGATAGCGCGAGCCGGAAACCGCCGACGCCTGCGCCCGAGCCGGCGCGTGCGAACGGTGAAACGACGCGCGCGGGAGTTAGGAATACCGATGACGATGCGTTCGACGCGCCGGTGCCGCGTAAGCCGTTTTCGCTGTGGCGATTCATCATCACGCGTATGATTTTACTCGGCGTCGTGTTTCGTCGGGCGCTGGCGGTGACGGCGTACGTGGTATTCGGAAGCGCATTCAGGTTTCTCTCCGCCGTGACGTCCAATGCGTTTGGTCGCGTGGTGTTTTCGGTGTTTTTGATCACGTCTGGGATTTTGACCTATCGCGGGTCGATGGCGAGAAAGGTTAAAGCGCCGACGCCGCCGACGACGATGTACAGCGCGTTTTTAAAGGATTTACGCGCCGGGAAAATCGCGAGCGTGCGATTCGAAGAAGGCTCGACGAGGTTGTTGTACGATTTGAAACCGCAAGCGCAAGGCAAGGGTGGCGCGGCGGTGGCGGCGACAGAGGTGAAGACGTATCAGACGAAGCGATTAATGGCGGATATGGAGTTGATGAAGAAGCTTGAAAACGCCGGGGTTGAATTCGGCGCCGTCCCGGCGGCGGTGTCGAGATTAGCGTCTAAAGGGATGTTCACCGTGCTCGCGATGTGGTTACCTATCATCCCTTTGATGATTATCATGCGAAATGCGATTAACAGACAGAGCGGGGGTGGGAAGAAGCGTAAAAAGGCTGCGCCAAAGGATGACGTGAACAAGGTTACCTTTGCCGACGTCGCCGGCGTCGAGGATGCCAAGGCTGAATTATACGAGCTCGTTCAAATCATGAAGAACGCCGACCAGTACAAAAACGTCCGAGGACGTCTCCCCACCGGGTGCTTGCTCGTCGGACCGCCCGGTACTGGGAAAACTTTGTTGGCTCGCGCCGTCGCCGGCGAATCCAACGTCGCGTTTTTCCCCGTCGCCGCTTCGGAATTTGTCGAGCTCTTCGTCGGTCGAGGCGCCGCGCGCGTTCGTGAACTCTTCGCCGAGGCGCGGAAATCTCGACCAGCGATTATATTCATCGACGAGCTCGATGCCGTCGGCTCTCGACGTGGCGCTGGGTTAAACGAGGAACGAGACCAGACGTTGAACCAGCTCTTGGTCGAAATGGATGGCTTTGCCAAGGATAGCGGCATTTTGATTTTGGCCGCGACGAACCGCCCGGACGCGCTCGACCCAGCGCTGTTACGCCCCGGTCGCCTCACGCGCCGCGTATTCGTCGGCCCGCCTGGTCAACAAGGACGCGCGCAAATCCTCTCCGTGCACTTGCGAGGGATCGATTTAGAGGATGACGTAGACGTCGTCTGCGACGTCGTCTCGCGCGCCACGCCCGGGTTCACCGGTGCCGAGCTCGCCAACGTCTGCAACGAAGCCGCGCTCTTGAGCGTGCGCGACAACCGCCAACTCGTAACCATGAATGATTTACTCAGCGGCGTCTCGCGCACGAAGGATGGCATCGCCACGAGCAGCAACCGCGCCGACGCCATGTTTCGAGAACTGCGCAACAGATTTTTAGGCAACTATAAAGACGCACCGACGCTCAACGACGTCAAGGAAAAGTTTGGCCCGGGTGCGAGCGGGAACGGCGTACCGATTTCCATGGGTCCCTCGTGAGCGCATGGTTGAGAACATACATTTACATGTCCGATTTAAACAACGCGTTGCAATTCATTTCATTTCTTTTGTAGAAGCTTTTTCGCACCCTCACGACATAATCCAACGCGCGTGATCGCGCCGACGCGCGCACACGTCCTCGCGCGCGATGAGTGGCGATCAAACACAACTCGTCGCTGCGTTGCAGGCGACGTTGAGCGCGGATGCGACCGCGCGCGCGTCAGCAGAGCAGTTTCTCGCGGCGAGATCGGCGACGGACAACTTTTCCCTGCAACTTCTCCAGCTCGCCGCGCAGGATGCCGCGGACGGGATGACGCGACAGTGCGCGGCGGTGGCATTTAAGAATGTGGTGAAGAAGCACTGGGCGCCGGTGGAGCCGGATGAGGTTGGGGCGCAGGCTCCGCGCGAGACGCCGGAGAGCGAAAAAGCGGCGGTGCGCGGGGCGATCGTAGGGTTGATGTTACGCGCGCCTAAACTCGTCGCCGCGCAAATGAGCGAAGCGTTGAGTATCATTTGCACGTCTGATTTCCCCGATCGATGGAGCGGGCTGTTGCCGGAGTTGGTGACGAGGTTGGGAACGGCGGGGGGACGGGACTTTAACGACGTCGCGGGTGTGTTACGCACGGCGAATACAATCTTTAAACGCTATCGCGGCGCGACGAAGACGGAAGAGTTGTATAAAGAGTTGAAGTACGTGCTGGATACGTTCACCGCACCTTTGCTCGGGTTGACGCAGGAGATTTCTGCCGCGTTGGACGCGTCAGGCGCAGATGCGGCGCAGGCGGCGCCGTTGCTTCAGTGCCTTCGTTTGATTTGTAGAATCTTCTTTAGCTTGAATAGCCAAGAGTTGCCCGAAGTTTTCGAAGACGCTATGGCAGATTGGATGGGGCTGTTTCATAAATTTTTAACGTACGCGCCTCCGGCGGGGTTGGCGAGTTCGGATGCGGAAAAGGCGAGCGAAGCGGATCAATTAAAAGCCGCGGTGTGCGACAACATCAACCTCTACATCGAAAAGAACGAAGAAGAGTTTGCACCTTACTTGCAAACTTTCGTCCAAGACGTGTGGACGCTGTTGATGGCGACCGATTTAGCAACCAACAGAGATCATTTGGTGACGTCTGGAGTGAAATTCCTTACGACGGTGGCGAGTAGCGTCCATCACAAGTTGTTTGAATCCCCCGATACGCTTCGTCAAGTATGCGAGAACATTATCCTTCCGAACTTGCAATTTAGAGATGACGATGAGGAGCTATTCAGCGATAATCACGTGGAATACATTCGACGTGATTTGGAAGGGAGCGATGCGGATACGCGCCGCCGCGGCGCGTGCGAGCTCGTCAAGGCTCTTACGGCCAAGTTTCCGCAGCATGTCACGACCGCCATCACGGGCTACGTCGCGTCGCTACTGCAGCAGTATTCAACCGATCCTAAGAAGTTCTGGAAAGCCAAGGATGCTGCAATTTATTTAGTCATGGCGTTGACGATTCGGTCCAAGTCTTTGGTCAAGGGTGCGACGGAAACGAACGACTTAGTCAACATTGTGGATTTTTTCAACCAGCACATTGCTCCGGAAATTGCCGCACCGAAAGGCGGTTCGCACCCCGTCGTGCGCGCTGATGCGTTGAAGTTTTTGACGATGTTTCGTCAACAAATTCCCAAGGGTGTGGTCGCGCCGTTGCTTCCTGCACTTGTGGCGTTGCTCGCGGCTGAGGAGAACGTCGTGCATTCCTACGCGGCGAACTGCTTCGAGCGCTTGCTCACCGTCAAAGAAGGTCCCAGTGTGCTACGTTACGCGTCTGGCGACATCGCACCGTTGAGTCAATCGATTTACACAAACTTGTTCCAAGCATTTTCAGTCCCAGATAGCGCGGAGAATGAGTATGTGATGAAGTGCGTCATGCGTGTTATCGCATTTAGCGGCGCCGATGTCAAACCAGTGGCGACGATTTGCTTGCAGCAATTGAGTGTGATGTTGCTTGAGTTGTGCAAGAATCCTAGAAACCCCACTTTTGCACATTATTTGTTTGAATCAGTGGCGTCCTTGTTGAAGAACGCCGGTGGCGACGCGGCGATTATGGGCTCGTTTGAGCAATTGCTCTTCCCTGCGTACCAGCACGTGTTGACTGCTGATGTAGTTGAGTTCACCCCGTACGTGTTCCAGTTGCTGGCGCAAATGATTGAGAGCTACCCGACTGGTTCATCGCTACCAGAAGCGTACATGGCCATTTTCCCGGCGTTGTTGACGCCGCTCATGTGGGACAGACGCGCCAACGTTACACCGCTCGTGCGCCTATTGAAGGCGTACTTGAGCAAAAACCCGCAAGCAATTGTCAGTGGTGGTCATTTACAGGGCGTGTTAGGGGTGTTCCAAAAGCTCGTGTCGAGCAAGGCGCAAGATCATCAAGGATTTTATATTTTGAACTCCTTTGTGGAATCGCTCGCTCTCGAGGCGTGGGCGGATCATTTGCCGACAATTTGGAGCATTCTCTTCCAGCGTCAGCAGGCTAGCCGCACGCCGAAGTTTAGCAAGTCATTGATTGTCTTCACGTGCGCGTTATGCGTCAAGCACGGCGTGGGTTCGGTCATGGATAGCATGAACAAAGTACAACAGGGTATCTTTGACATGATTGTAGAAAACGTCGTCGCCGCGGACATTGGGAACGTCAGCGGCAAGATTGAACGCAAACTCGCGTGCGTGGCTGGCACAAAGTTCTTAACCGAGTGCCCTAGTATTCTCGCGCGACCGTCAGCGTGGACCAAACTCCTCGTCGGCGTCATCGCTCAATGCGAAAAACCAGAAGACGCCGAAGCCGCCGCCGAAGACGACGACGACGCAATCCTCGAGCAAATGGAAGCCAACGCCGGCTACGCCGCGTCCTACTCCAAACTCACACAAGGCGCCGTGAAAGACATCGACCCAGTCCCAGACGTCACTGATGTCCGCGTACACGTCATTCGCGCCCTCTCCGCGTTTTCCCAATCCCAGCCGCTCGCGTCGGCGCTGGCGCAAACACCGCCAGAATGTCAAAGCGCGCTCGCGTCCATGGCCACCGCCGCCGGCGTCGTCTTACGGTGACGTGTAATATCCACCGAACTCATTCACGCTCTATCCTCACTCGCCTGTGTCATCGCACATCTTCGCCTGCATCACTATACACGTCAATACGCGTTACAAGCATCTGAAGCCGACGTCGAGGTTTTGAGATGTCACTTTTTCCTCCTTTGACTCGGCACGCCACGCGCCACACGCATTCGCCCACCCGTGTCGCCCGTCGCCGCGCCTCCACGGTCGCGCGCACGCGAGAGGGCAACACCCCCGCGTTCACGCGCTCCGTCGGCGCGTCGGCGCGCGCGACGCGACGCATTCGCGCGGCGCGTGTGTGAAAAAGCGTCGCGTACGCGTTTTGCACGCGCGCAGCCGTCGCACGCGTTTTGAGACGCGCACGCGACGCACAGGCGTCATCGCGCGCGACTCGAGCGCGACAAGATGTTTGTGGATGATGGTGGCGCGGTCGCGCGCGTCGGACGCGCGCTTATGAGCGAGGCGTCGACGGATTCGACGACGCATTCGACGACGGCGCACGCGGATGATACGGCGGTGCTGTGGTTTACGTTTATATCTCTCGCAGCAGGGACCGCGGCGCGCACGGCGTTGCATGGGACGTCAATTCCATACACCGTGGTGTTGTTCTGCATCGGGATGTTGCTCGCGGTGGTGTATTATTACACCGAGCTCGGGCACCTCGAGCAGTCGTTGGACGCGTGGAGCGGCATCAACCCGCACTTACTGTTGGCGGTGTTCTTGCCCGCGTTGATTTTCGAGTCGTCGTTTTCGATGGAGTGGCACACGCTGAAAAAGGTTCTACCAAAGGTTTTGATATTGGCTGGGCCTGGGGTGTTGTTATCCATGGCACTCACTGGGTGCGTGCTGCGGATTTTTCCATTCGGCTGGAGCTGGGCGTTTTGCATGATGGTGGGCTCTATTCTCGCCGCCACCGATCCGGTGGCGGTGGTTGCCATTTTGAAAGAAGTCGGTGCGAGTAAAGTCCTCGGGCACATGATTGAAGGAGAGTCGCTCGTGAACGACGGTACCGCGATTGTTGTGTTTAACGTGTTTCTCGCCATCGCGTCTGGAGAAAGCAAGACGTTTGGGGAAGTAATCTTGGCGCTCATCTTGCAGCCTCTTGAATCCGTACTCATCGGTATGGTGTTTGGCCAGTGCTGCTTGTACTGGATTAGCAATTCACACCGCGATCACTTGGTGGAGATCACGATTACGCTTTTTGCAGGTTACATTTCATTCATGGTGGCAGAATCCGTCGTCAAATGCAGCGGTGTGCTCGCCGTTGTCGTTCTCGGCACGTACATCACCGCAAACGGTCGCACACAATTTAAAGGTGACATTCAACATTCCATGCATCATTTCTGGGAAGTGTTGACGTACGCTGCGAATACTATAATCTTCATTTTGGCTGGTTTCTTAATCATCGCCGACATTCTCATCGGTCAGCTCGACATCCGCGCGTCAGATCTGGGCTGGGGAATTTTACTCTATCTCATTCTTAATGTCATTCGGCTCATCGTTGTCGCTATGCTGTTTCCGTGGATGAATCATTATCGAGGTCACACGCTGACCTTGCGTGAGTCTCTCATCGCAGTATGGAGTGGCTTGCGCGGCGCCGTCGGTTTGGCGCTTGCGCTCGTCGTGTTGGAAGAATCAGAGGCGTTTACTCCACGAGAACGCGGTTTGACACTCGTTATGGTGGCATCGGCGGTAATCGGCACACTTCTCATCAACGCCTCTACGGCGGCGCTCATGCTTCGTCTTGCGGGGTTGTTGACTCCGGGATTGAGCCACGAACGTACGATTGTCGCCGCACGTAAAGCCATTCACGAGCGCGCGTTGAAGCACTACGAAGACACGCTCAAAGAAACTGGTGCGCAATATCTCGGCGCACCCGATTTCACAGCCATCAAACAGCTCGTGCCATTTCTTAAGACTCAAGTTGAAACCGCAGATGTGGAGTTTTCCGAGGAAATTGCCAAGCTCGACGCGCAACTCATGCATGAAATGCGCGGCCGCTTCCTCGCCGGATTGTGCAAGGAAATTTGGTCCATGTTGGAGGATGACTTGTGCGACGCCAGCGTTGCGCAAGCGCTACTCATTGCGTGTGAGCGCGCGGCCGATCTACCTATGGGCACCGAGCTTTCTGATCTCCGAGAGTTTTTGAACTTCCTCAAGCCCAACCAGTACAAGGCGCGCGTTGTCGCGTATTTGGATAAGCGCGTGCCAAAGTTGCTCAAAGTTGCGCGCTTCTTAAAGTTTCTAGATGAGCCGTGGATGGCTATTCGCCGCGAAATGCAGGGCTTGCATGCTCTTATCAGCGCGCATCAATCCACGGCGGAGACGTTTAGAACATTACTAGGCAAGGCTGAACAGGAAAACAAGGAGGACGAAACCATGGCGCAAGAACTCGCGGCGCAGTTTAGCATGAAGAAGGCTACTGGTGAAAACCTCGCGAATGAAACATCCATGAAGTCAGACCACGTGCGAGATGTCATTCTTGAATCCGAAGTGGAAGTAACAGAAGCTGTTGAAATGCTTAAAGCTTTGCAGCACTCGCACAATGCCATTGCGCGTTCGTTGCGTTCCGAAGCGTTGGCTCGAGAAATTCTGGAAGTCACGCTCGCTGAAACCAAGCTTCTCACGCATACTGGTCTTTTAGACGAATCCGAAGGTTCGATGTTGCAGGCCGAGCACGATACGTACTTGCAGCGTCTGATCATGCATCCGCTTCCGCCGACGCTGACGTCGCCGGGTCGCATTCTCTCCGCCATTCCGTTCTTTGATCCCACGCAGCCTTGCGGGATTAAGAATCGAGACACGCGCTCGCACTTCCTTCGCGAGGCCGAAGTGATTGAAATCAAGGCAGGAGAGACTATATTGGATCCGGACCTCAAGCTCCGAAATGGCATGCTACTCGTCGGTAACGGCGTCGTCCGGATTGAAGATGCGCGCGACCCGACGCAGTGCATCACCGCCGGTTGCAAATCGCACCCGCGAGCGTGGGCCCTGGCGATGTTTGAAGAACTCGCCAATCGCTCAACTATCGAAGACGAAGGCGTCGAACCAGCACGAAGTGGCATTCGCGCCATTGCACAGACGGACATGTTCGGGTTCATCCTTCCGCACGCGCTCATGAAGGAGCTGTACGACGACCTTCGCGAACAAGAAACGATTGACTTCTTGTGGCGATGCTCCGTCGGCCTCCTCGCTGAAACCGTGCTCAAGACGTCGTTGAAGAAAGCCTTACCCGATATCACCTTGGCCAAATTTGTTTCTGCGGGAAAATTGGTGAGAATTTCTCAGGGTGTCAAACTCGAGCCCGACGCCCGCCAAGTCGTCGTCTTGCTCAAGGGCTCGCTGTATTCGGCGACGTGCGGCAACTTGCCTACTCCATCTGTGGTGACGTTTAAGCGTTCAGACATGAAAACTGCAACATCATTGGCGGAGAGATTACTCGAAAGCAAGCTCGAGTCGCGATTGAGTGCGTTGAGAATTGGTAAGAATGGTCTCGCGAGGGCGTCGCACAGCAATCTCCAAATGCTCGTGGCGAGCGAATCCGAAACTAAGGAGGCGCCCGAGGAAGACTTACCCGAAGAAGTCCCATATTTTGAGTGCATGACGGACGTGCTCTTGTATGTCATTCCACTTCGCGAGAAAAAGTCTCCGAGCAGTGCGTTGCTGCAGTCACGCGAAGGTCAAGCAGACAAGAAGAAGGAAAAGAAGAGAGCCGCCTTTTTACGCAACTTGACCGCGATGAGCGGAGGCGGAGCGATAAAAAATGTCGTCATTGAGGCTGACATCGAAGCCGCCGCGGGTGTCGCACAACGTAACCAGCGACGCAGTTCCATGAGCTCCGTACGAGAACCGCCGCATCACGAAGCGGTTGCCATCGAGGAAGATCCTGCGGTGCAATTCACCGTCGGCTCGTCGCTCGACACCGACCACGAATTGACGCAACTCACCACGAATTCTATGCCCGATCATCCCGATGCGCAGCTCACGCATTTGAGCGACACGCACGAACCGGCAACAACTGCGTTGTGGGATGACTCTCCCGTCGTTCCTGGACGCAGTCGACGTTCGATGGATCATCCGTCGACGCAGTACACCATTTCGTGACGTGACACCAAACACCTTCCCGACACCGACGACACCCCGCGTAGACCGCGATCACATTTATACGAAGAGTAAAACACAGTATACATGCACAACAATCTAAATTCTATCTAATCACTCGTACACGAGCTCATCAGAGCTCGTCGCGTCCCGGCGCGCCTCGAGCCGAGTTGGCGTTCTTCGCCGCCTCCGCGCTCTCGCATACACGGTTCCGCTCAAAGCACATCACCTCCCGCCGCCTATCCCCGCCGCCATTCACCAGCTCAACC
>Ga0222715_10004675_pt1 | contig 11803 bp, 11 predicted proteins | sample C33_9DmetaG_FD_165056 | JGI IMG/M metagenome (GOLD analysis project Ga0222715, IMG submission 165056) | Estuarine water microbial communities from San Francisco Bay, California, United States - C33_9D | ecosystem: Environmental > Aquatic > Marine > Unclassified | place: USA: California...
TTTACAAAAGACGATATGAAATATTATTACTCAAATCTAAGTGAATACAGTGGTGTTCATGCAATAAATTTTGTAAGGAGTCAAGAACCTAGTATTTTTATTACCCCTACTAAGTCCTACAAAAGCTTCTGGGCTGGATTTGAATATAGAACAGGTATTCCAACTTATGTTATAGAAAAATTTACTCCTAACAACCTAGATGGTATGACACTTTATCTAGAGAGGCTAGAAGCAGTCGAAAATTTCTACAAAGGTGAATGTGAATCCCTGTCCAAATTGAGTGATTTCTATTTTGTGGACAAGGTTAATAATAATAGTTGTGGCTCAATTGTTTATGAGGAAAAAAACTTTAATATTTACACCTATCCATAGATAAATATATCTAAAAATATAAATTAAAAGTAACCGATAGTAATAGTTGAGGGTGGTATATGGATTAATTATTTACTTTAATCTAAATTAATTTATTAAATTAAATTGCACTTAATTAAGTTTTAACAATTTTTTAAATAAATAAACAAATTTACTTAATTTTGAGTTGTCAATTATTTTTTTACGATTTTCTTTGATGTCAAGTAAAACGTTCTGCCTCAATACTGAAGGGTGCTTCAAAGGAAATTTAATAAAATATCTAATATTTAAAGTTTTTAAAAGAGCTTTAAATTTTCTTTTTGTATGAGTAGCGTTAACATGGCCTAGTCCAATATTCTTTACTAAATTATTTTTTGGAACAATGCTCAATCGTTTATTAATAAGGTTTGTAAACGTCCACTGATAGTCCCATGTGTTAATAGATTTATCCAAAACCTTATCGAACTCTTTTGATATAAATTTTTCTTGATCTGAGTTAATAAAAATGTTAGAAAAAGATTTTTGATTTTTGATTTCTTGATATTTTACCATTTCAGAATCATAAAAATTATTCCACCGATCTTTCCAGGTAGCCCAACCCCAAATGTTTGAATACATGGAAAAGTAGTAACTATTTTTAATTACTGTAATTCCGTGATAATTGTAACCAGAAATCATACTTATAGATTTCTCTTCTCTGTACTTTCTAACATCTCATCACAGAATCTAAAGAAACCTTCAGTTGGTAAACAATCGTCTTCTAAAATAATAGCTTGTTCAGTATGATCAAATATAAAATTCATACCTGTAGAAAATCTATCTTTTAAACCTAAATTTGATTCTGAAAAGTTTGTAACTAAGTTGCAATTAGTATCAATGTTTTTGATTAATTTTCTTGTATTTTTTACGTTTTCTATATCATTTTTTTCACCCTTAGGTCCATCTGCGATTACAATTAAAGTTTTAGGTTTAACTGACAATATTTTTTGAAGAACTTTATTAGTGGTATCACTTTTGTTATAAATAAATAAAGCAATTACATTCTTTACTTGATAAATTTTTTTTCCTTTAGATATAATTAAATAATAACTAATTAACTTAATAGAATGCAAATGTTTTCAGATATAACATATAAAACTTATAAATTTTTTTTATCGATTATTAAAAAGTTTTTTTTAGAAATTAATTTTAAACATAATTTATTAAGACCTGGGAGTAAACCTTTTTTTTCTCCTGACACATTTAGAGGATATGCAGATTATGTATTTGAAAATTTACCAAAACCACTTAACAACATTAACGTAAATTTAAATGATGTAATCTATGTAGACACCAATGGTAATAATTTAGAACATTTTTTTGATTATATACATCCAAATATTCAAAATAAATATATTTTAATTTCACACAACTCAGCAAAAATTATTGATGAAGAAATTGCAAAATTTCAAGATAGCAAGATAATTCATTGGTTTGCAGAAAATCTAACAGTTCCAAATAACAAAGAAATTTCAATCCTACCTATTGGTTTGGAAAGTAGATATAAGTTAAAAAATGGTACTCTCCATGAAATAAAAAAGATTTCTAAAAAGTCTGAAATTCAAAAAGAAAGAATAATATTATGCAGCTTTGCAACCCAAACTAACAAAGAGGTGAGGCAATATGTGTACGATATAGCTGAAGTTTCAAATTTGTGTGACATAAATATTTATAAAAACCGAAAAGATTATATTGAGAGTCTTTCAAAATATATGTTTAATTTGTGTCCTGAGGGAATTGGGCTGGATACACACAGGTTCTGGGAAACTCTAATTGCTAAAACTATTCCGATTGTTAAGAATAATAATTTGATTGATAATCTTAGTAGATACAACATACCGATGCTTGTTCTTGATAGTTGGGATGATTTAGAAAATTTATCAGAAAAATGGTTAATTGAATTTTATTTAAAAAATAAAGAGATATTAATAAAATCTGATTACACCTATTTCGAATTCTGGAAAGATAAAATAGAGTCTAAATTTGTTCAAAATAATGTTTTTAATCAGTAGATTTTTTTCTTAATTTTAAAACTTTATAATTTAAATTTATTAGATCTTGGATTAATGTTTTTAAAAAATAATTAAATTTTTGATAATAATTTAAAGATTTAAAATAATTATGCTCTTTAGGTGTCTCAATATTCCAACTTCTTAGAATATATTTTTTATCAAAATATTTATTAAAATATACATGTTCACAAGTTTTGGTCGAATCAGTTTTATTCCATTTATAATTATTGTTTAATTTCTCAGAAGTGTTGATTTTATAGAATGCCATACCTCCAAAAGCACTTTCCACACTAATAAGATTCTTGCTAAATTTATTAGGAGAATATTGCTTTCTAATAATATAAAAATAATTTATAAAAAAAGATCCTATGACGAATTTTTTTTTCAGTTGCTCAGCTTTTACAATGTTGTTCTTGCTTACCCACCCATTTTTTCGTAATGCAAAAATATCATAATAATATGGCTTTGAAAAAGGAAATAGTGCATCTATATCTTCAATATTGAAATAATTCAACAAATTAATAAATTTTTTAATATCAATCAATTTAAATAAATCCATATCCATATCCATTGGTATATAAAAAGCTGGACCTATGAAGTTGCTTTTTATTTTTTTTAACCCCTCATTTCTGCATATAACTATTCTCTTAATTCTTGATTTATACTTTTCTTGCAAGTTGTCAATTTCAATAAACTCTTCAATAATATCTTCATTTTTTAGTCGTAAACAATATTCTTTTGTACTGTCATTAGAGTCTGAATCAATAATTAAAATATGAACTTTGAAGTTGGCATTTTCCTTAAATTTTTGAAGAAAATCTAGATTTTTTTTTAATGTTCCAAAACAGTTTTTAGACATACCAACGAAATAAAGATGTTTTGTTTGCATTTGTATTTAATAATACATGTATAAATATTCTGAACTACAAAAAAATTGTAAACTTAACTTACTAGATTATAGACAATGTCTTAAATTTTATATAATTAATTAAATTTTTGCTAAAATTACAGAAGTGGATATCAAAAAAGCTTTGGTTTTTGGTGGTGGAGGGTTTATAGGCTCTCACATGGTAAAACGACTCAAATCTGAAGGCTATTTTGTAAGAAGTGTGGATTTAAAATATCCTGAATTTTCAATTTCTCCAGCTGATGAGTTCTTAATTCATAACCTTACAGAACCTGAAAATTTCAACGAAATTTTAACATATAATTACAGTGAAACGTTTGATGAAATTTACCAATATGCTGCAGATATGGGTGGTGCAGGATTTATTTTTACAGGTGATAATGATGCTGAAATAATGACAAATTCAGGATTAATAAATATGAATTTACTAAAGTTTCAAAAACAATTGAATGACAAATACGATGTAAATAAAACAACTATTTTTTATAGTAGTTCAGCTTGCATATATCCTGAATACAATCAATTAGATCCTGAGAATCCTATTTGCACTGAGGAATCGGCATATCCAGCAGCTCCAGATTCAGAATACGGATGGGAAAAACTTTTTAGTGAAAGACTATATCTTTCATATAATAAAAATTTCAATATACCCGTGAGAGTTGCTAGGTTTCATAATATTTTTGGACCTGAAGGTACTTATGACGGGGGGAGAGAAAAGGTACCTGCCGCGATATGTAGAAAAATTGCTGAGTCAAAAAATGGTGAAATAGAAATTTGGGGAGATGGTAATCAAACCCGTTCGTTTCTTTTTATAGACGAATGTATTGAAGCAACTAGAAGATTGATGAAATCAAAACTTACTATACCAGTAAACATTGGTTCTGAAGAGATGGTAAGTATTAATGAGTTAGTAAAGATAGTTTCAGATGTTGCAAAAAAGGAAGTTGTAGTGAAACACATTGATGGTCCCTTAGGGGTAAGGGGAAGAAACTCAGATAATACTTTGATTAAAAGTGAACTTGGATGGGACTATGAAATGACTTTAAAAGATGGAATTTATAAAACATATAATTGGATTAACAATAGGTTAAATCAATAATCATACTTATCTATTTTTCAAGATATTAAAACAACCTTAACACATTACATTGATATTCAATTAATAGTAATAAAATCTACTCTAAATCAAAACTGGGTTATATTTAAATATAAGTTAATTTATTAATTCAAATGAAATTATTCAAAAATTTATACTACAAATTAAGACACTATTTCAACAAATTAAGAGATTATTTACTACTTATCATTAGACCAGTAATAGCTGTTTCTTCAAACTCATATCATACAGATGGTCTTGGTGCATTATTGCAGTGGCAACTTTGGGCATACAGTCTTTCAAGATTACACAATAAAAAATATCAGTTTATTAATTTTCAAAATGTAGCACACTATAAATTTGAAAAGCTTACATCACAAGAATTTGATAAAAAAATAAATTTTTATTTCAAATTAGATAAGCTTTCAAATGGAGAAAGTAAAAAAATATTGAAAATTTATGATGAAAACAAAAATGGTAATTCAAAAAGTGAAATCATAAAAAATAGAAGAAGTATTCAAAGAAACTTTGACTCTAATATCAATCTTGTTTATAAAAATAAATATTTAATTCATATTGGTGATAGTCTAGAAAAAAGTAAAACTATTATTAACAATGGAAATCTAAGTGTTGGAATTCATCTTAGAATTTTTAACCAGGATGATAACGTTTATGATGATATAGATACATTTAAACTATTCGACAGAGACTCAAAGAGTGTGGATAGAGTAAACAATATAATTTCACATATTGAGAAAGAGTATGACGAAAAAAATATTGACTTCTACTTATTAATTCAACATGACTCTAAAAAATTAGACGATATAACTGTTTCAAAGTATAACAATAGTTTGTATAAGATTATTGGAGTAGATGTTTTTGAAACTATATCAACCCTTGTGGAAGTAGATTTGCTTGTAGGGGCAAATAGTTCATTAAGTTACATATGTCATCTTCTTTCAGGTAAAAAAGCTTACTTTAATAAAGAATTCAGATACAACTTATATCCAAACTGTAAGTTTTACGATGATGAAGGGATAGTCTTTAGCTCAAGGTAGAAAATTTTACTTGTAAAGATTCCACGGATCTATAATTTTTTTTCCTTTAAAATCCAAATTTTTGAATCTAGAATCGTTGTGCATTATAAGTATTACTTCGCAATTATCAATACACTCATTTAAAGAGTCGCAAATATTCAAATTAAGATAATTAATTTCAATTTCTACTGAATTAAAATCGTAAGCATATATTTGTTGATTAGTTTTATCTAAAAGTTCAATTAACCTTATTGATGGAGAACCAGTAATAACATCTGTATTTTCTTTAAAGGAAATACCAAGGATGCCAATTTTTTTATAAGGAAGTAATTGTTCAATTAAATCAGAGTAAAGCATTTCATTAATATCATTAGAGAAAGATACATGCTTTGCAATATGGTTATTGTCGCTTGCAAATTTTAAAAAAGCATCTGTATCTCTTGGAAAACAAGTACCTCCAAATGGTGTTCCTGGGGAAAAAAATTTACTTCCAATTCTTGAATCTAAACCAATCACATCAGTAATATTTTTTGGATTAACATTGTCAATATTTTTACAAAGTATATAGAGATAATTCGCAAATGATATTTTGTTAACAATAAAAGCATTCAATGAAATTTTTGCTATTTCTGCTTCTTCTAATGAAACTGATATTTTTTTTACTAAATTTGTATGCATGTTTTCCCAAATATTATTCACAGTTATGTAATCTTTTTCATAAGTAGAACCAACAAGAAAAAACTCTGGGTTTTTAAAATCTTCTATCACGCTTCCTAGTTTTACAAAGTCTGGTACGTATACAAGTCCAAAATCTTTACCATGAATCTTTTGTGTGTCTTTTTCAAATTTTTTTACAAGTTTACTAATTGTCCCAGGAAGTACTGTTGAAGAAAGAACAAATAAGTGATATGGTTTTTTACTTGATTTAAATTCTTTCGATAAATTGTTAAATACCTTTTTAACAAGTACGTCAGAATATCCATCTGTACCAATTTGAGTATTAACGAGAATAATTGTAGCATCAGTGTTGACAAAAATATTTTTGTATGATGTACTAAAAGCTTTAAAGCCACTTTTAGCATTTGTAAAAACTTGTTGAAGATTTTTTTCAGATGTAGAAATTTTACCTTTCGATAAATTAGAAATTAAAGTACTATTTTTGTCAATACCATAAATATCGTGCCCTGATTCTGATAACAAACTTGCTAGTGGAAGCCCTAGTTTACCGAGACCAATGAAAGATATTTTCATAACAACTCATAATCATCAAAAGAATTAATAATTTTTTTTGAATCATTAATGTTTCCAATGGTTACTCTAATACAATTTTTTAAACCTGGCATATTAGATCTGTCTCTGACTAGTATTTTTTTACTATTCAAAAATTTAATCAATTCTTCAGAATTATCTGACTTTATCAACACAAAGTTTCCACTAGATTGAAATACTTTTAATTTTTTATAGTCTTTATTTTTGCTATAAAATAAATCTTTTGAATCTTTAACTTTTTGAATACAGGCTTTATAATAATGAAAATCTTTTAGTGCATTAATTGCAGCTAAAGTTGCAATTGAGTTAACACTTTTAATATTTTTTACTTTATTTAAATTCTGAATAATCTGTTTATTAGTTAATACATAACCTATTCTTAATCCAGCAAGCCCGAATGCTTTTGAAAATGTTCTCGTGATTATTAAATTTTGATATTTATTAATCAAGTCAGAAAAAGTATCACCTGAATATTCATAATAAGCTTCATCAATTATAAATAATTTATTTTCGTAAATATTTATAAGATTTTCTACTTTAGATTTTTCTAAAAGCTTACCTGTTGGATTGTTTGGGTGTACTAAATATACAACATCTGCTCTTTCAATATCTTCAAAGTTATAAATATGCTCTTCGGTAGGTCTAACAATTTTTGAAATCAAGAGATTATTTGTGTTCGCAAGAATTAAAGATTCGACTTGAGAATAGGTAGGTTGGAAAATAATTGCTGATTTTTTATGATCTAGATATGTATTAAAAATATCTTTTAGAGCATCGTCGGAACCTGAGTAGATTGATATATTGCTTTTATCACAGTGTGTGTAATCACATAATAATTCAATTAGTTGGTCACTATTGTCAATAGGATATTTGGCGATATCAACAAATTGTTTTATTTCCATTAAAACTTTTGGACTTGAAGAAAAAAGAAACTCATTCCAGTCAGCGAATATCCAGCCCTCCTGGTTAACATGTCTACGCTCAGATCTGTAGGGTGTTATGTTTTCAAGTGATTTTTTAATTTGTAGACTCATTAATTATTGATTTTATCTTTCCAGTTATTCGATCCCTTTGGATTGTTTCTTTGTTGTGTATTCTAATATTTAAATTTCCTAAGCGAGATATTAAACCTTTTCTTATATCCTTGATTGTATCGTCTGTAAAATCTGATGTTTTAACAAAATTAAAATCTACATCTTTATTAATTTTTTGAATTATTTGAAACAGCCCTACACCAGGTAGTTGATTGTCAACCCAATTAAAGAAGTTTACTCCTGGAACTTTAGTATTATTGCTCGAAATTAAAATATCACTACTTCTTCCAATAATAGACTCTACATTGTCTGGATTGCCTTTTTCCACCGATGGTTTTTTTAAAATTACTGAATCTTCGGTTTTGTATCTTAAGAACGGCATTAAGTAATTGTTAAAGCCAGTACCAATTAAATCGTAATATCCATAATTATTTACTTCGTATTCTGTAATACCATACTCTAAATTTTCAAAATAACTTTTAGACCCATAAATTTGATTCATAAATGAAACTTTTTCAACTTGTCCGTAATGAGCCACTGGGTATATTCTAAATGTATCAAAAATCTTATTTCTCCATTCATCTAATAATGGTTCAGATGCTACATGAATATTTTTAATGCTTTGTAGTGAGAGCTCATTTTCACTACAAAGCTGTGCAAATAAATATGCAGTTGATGGATAGGTTGAAAGAGTGTGGTAATTATATTCGTTTATCTTATCTACATAAAGTGATACATTATCTTGGTTTAAGTGATAAGCTGAAAGATATAATCTCTTTAATTCATAATCATAGTAAAAAAGAGGTAGTTTTGAGTCTTTTGGTACATATCTTCTAATCCAAACACTAGGTTTGTTATATAATGTACCGCCTGACATTTTATAAGCCCTCAAGATAAAAGCAGCTTCAATTTTATATAAAGAATCTAATCCAAAGAAAGATAACCTTTCTCCAGTTGATCCTGAAGTAGAAAAATGATATTTCTTATAATTATTTAAGTTTTCAGCAATTAAATCCTGCGAGTTTTCCATAATTATTTTTTTGGTCAAATAAGGTATTCTTTTTATATCTTCTATGGAAGCTACATTGACATTATTTAGACCATAATCAGAAAACAGCTTTCTGTAATAGGGAACATTTTTTCTACAATGGTTAAACAGTTTTATAAATTCTTTATTTTGATACTCTAATAGTTTTTCAGTACTCCACTCAGAGGAAATCATCAAAAATTTATACTTGTTTTGAAAAACTTTTCCATATCTTCTTGAAAATGGCACTAGGTTAAAATAGGCTTTTTTAAAAAAAGAAATACTTTTTTTTGGTTCCCCAGTATTACTGCTCATTAGAGATCTCTCTTCCTATTTGAAAAAATCTGAATCTTTAATAGCTTTATCATCAATGTAATAGTCAGCTGGAAACTTTATACCTGTTCTGAGGATGTGAAATTTTAACCCCCAAGAATGAAGTTGGTTTTTTGTATCTTTGTACCAATCTTTACCAGAAACACTTCCTCTAGCAGTATCAATAATAATTTTGTGTCCTTCTTCATATAGAGAATTCACTTTTTCAATTCTATTTAAAAATGGCGTAGCATTTTGATAGTCCCATCGATTATTTTCATGAGGAAGTAACTCAATATGACAAAGTGTTTCATCTAAATCAATAACAAATACTTTTTTATGTTCCATCAAATGTAATTATAACTTACTTTTTTTAAGTTAACATGGTTGATGATGTTGGATTACACTTTTCACAGTGAAGAATTATTTGACTAGAATTTTTTTAATTTTTTTTAGCCATCTAATTTTTCTAAGTTTTTCTAATAATCTCCTTTTTCTAATTTTGTACAACCTATTAATTAGCTTTAAAGAAGTATCTAAAATATTTTTTAAATTTAATTTATTTTTTTCAACTGTGTACAAATAAAAATGGTTTATATCATCATGACTTCTTATATAAACTAAATTCTTAAAATAAAGCATTAACGAAATTAATATATAACTTGTTGGTTTGTAAATTTCTATTTGTACTAAAGGTTTGTTTAAATTTATAAATTTCGCTAAATTTCGTACTAGCTTAATTTCATTTCCGTCTATATCAATCTTTAAATAAACTTTCGAATCCGATGAAATCCTACGATCTAAAATTTCAGATTTCGTTTTATATTGTATTTGGTATTCCCAATTCACATAGGTATTTATATTTTTTCCATTAGCAATTGCTTTTTCTGAAAAAGAAAAGTTGGGATTTTCCTCTAATTTTTCAATTTCTTTGTGTTTAACTGGGTCGTATCCAAAAACTTTTGCATGCTTAAATTCATTCAATACTTTACTTGAGTACAAACCTTTTTGACACCCAATATCAATAAAATAAAATTTTTGATCTATTGGGAAAAATGTTTTCAAATACTCATATGAATTATTCTCAGCATCAAAGTTATAATCAGAAAAGAGTTCGTTAAAATTTTCAAATTGAACATCTCGATGAAGAAAATTTTTCTTTTTGAACACTAGAGACTCAAATTTCTGAATACTGTTTTAGAATTTTTAAATTTTTTAACAACTCATAGCTTTCTTTTCCTCTACAAAGGAAAACACAACCTCTTTTCCCGCCAGTTTCATTTTCTATTGGATAATTGGGGAAAAATATATTAAATTTATTCAGCTCTGGAAAATTCTCAATACTCAAGCTTTTACCCTGGTAGGAATCGTACTCCCAATTTTCATTTTCCATGACTTTGAAATCGTCAATACAAACAATAATTTCTTCAAATGTATTCGCATAATCCAATTCGTAATTAAGTGGAAGATTATCAGTCCAGTGTGCATCTAAGTAAAAGAAAGACTTTTTATTATCTAAATTTAACAATCTTTGAATGTTAGAAGAGTCACCCCTTATTAGTTGTATATTTTTGTATTTCTGGAGTCTGGTTCCTGCAATAATAAAAAATAATTGAGTTGATTCGATAGTAAAAATTTTAGTTTTAAATTTTGAAAAAAATTCAGTTGTAGCACCAAGAAATGTACCTGTTTCAACAATATAAGCTGGTTTATAATCATTTATAATATTTTCAATAAGTTTTGTACGTATCTCTTGACCGTTAAAAGGTCCAACATTGTAAAATTGCAAAAGACTTTTGTCAAAATCATCTATATGTTCTAACAAATGAGCTTTATCGAAATCATTATTTTTATTTATAGAAGTTATCTTGTCGAAATATTCATTATTTAAAAAATAACTTCTAAAAAAATTATCTTTTTTAAAAATAAGAAAATTTAATATTTTTAAAAATTTTTTAATTTTATTAATCACAATCAATAGGATAATAATCTAATATAAAAAATATCAAGATATTCTTTTTTCTAATAGGTTTAGTAAGAAATAAATATAATTAAAATTTAAAAAGTTAAAAGAATTCTATTTAGTATTGTTTACAATATGTTATTTTTAAAAAAACTAATAAATAAATTTCCAATTTTAAATGAATATCAAAAAAAAATTCGGCTCAAATTAGGGCTAATATTTATTAAAAATCCTGAAGAACTAGTAGACATACATTTTAAGTTTGCAGCTAAGCAAGGATTTCAAAATGTTGATCTTTTTAAACAAATTTTTAAGCATTCAAATAGACGACCTATGAACATTTTTGAGACAGGGTCTTCAGCATATTGGGGGGCAAATAGTTCTCTCCTTTTTGATAATTATGTCAAAAAATATGGAGGACAGTTTACTACTGTGGATATAAGAAAAAATGCTAATGAATTTCTATATAAAAATTTCTCTCAGTTATCAAAAAGCTATGTTGGAGATAGTTTAAATTTTATAAAAAAATCGAATAAAAAATTTTTGGAAAAATTAGATATTGTTTATCTTGATAGCTTTGATTTGGATGTAAATAATCCACAACCTTCAATGGAACATACGCTTAAAGAGTTTATTGAACTAGATAAACATCTAAGTGTAGGATGTTTAGTAGCAATAGATGATACTCCTAATGAGAAAGCTTTTAGAAAATACTTAATTTCTGAATTAAAATCTAAAAACAATACTTCTAATTTT
>Ga0222715_10004677_pt1 | contig 11799 bp, 9 predicted proteins | sample C33_9DmetaG_FD_165056 | JGI IMG/M metagenome (GOLD analysis project Ga0222715, IMG submission 165056) | Estuarine water microbial communities from San Francisco Bay, California, United States - C33_9D | ecosystem: Environmental > Aquatic > Marine > Unclassified | place: USA: California...
TTATACTGCAAGAATATGAAACATTGATTATTATGAAATGTTTCGAAATTGTTAAAAATAATAATTTTACTATTACTTCATATAATTATGATGGCTTTCAAATACTAAAACAAGATGGTGCTGATGAGTTAGTTAATACTATTAATGGAACTGAATTCTCTTTAAGTCATAATGATAAAGTTTTTATCAATTTTGAAAATATTAAATTTATCATTAAACCATTCAAGAATGCTATTGACACAAAAGATTTGGTATTACTTGATACTGATGATTTTAATATTAAAACATTTAATTTATCTCAATCTTATGATTATAAAAAAATTTATTTTGAAAAATATTTTGCTAAAATTTTATCTCCTACCATGTTTGTGGAAACTAAAAAGAATGATTATGTTTTATACAAAAAAAGTGATTTTGGTGTTGCTTTCCAACATTTGCATTATCGGGTATTTGATAATGAAAAACAACAAATGGTTAAAAAATCATTTATAGTAACATGGTTAAATGATGAAGATATTAGATTTTATAATAATGTGGATTATTATCCTACAATGAATATGTGTCCTGCAAATACATTTAACTTATGGAATGATTTCCCTATTAAAAGTATTCCACTTGATGATAATGCTGACACTTCTTTATTACATTTTCATATTAAAACTTTATTAAAAGATGATGATAAAGATATTGAATGGTTTTTAAATTGGTTAGCTCATATCGTTCAGTTTCCACATAAAAAAACAGAAGTTGCTGTTGTTCTTTATGATAAACAATTCGGCACTGGTAAAAGTATGATTGCTGAAGAATTCCTTAAAAAGATTATTGGTATTAAAAAAATGATTGTTACTTGTAAAACAGATAAAGTATTTGGTAGATTCACTAATTCACAAGGAAAGTTATTATGTGTTTTAAATGAAGCAAGTGGTAAAGAAACTTTTGAATTAAACGAAGTTATTAAAGAATCTATTACAGGTAAGACAATTGAAATGGAAAAGAAGGGGATTGATTCAATACAAATTAATGATTACTTAAATTATATTATTACTACTAATAATCTTAATTGTATAAAATTAGAAGAAGGTGATAGGCGGTTTATGGTATTTAACACCAGTAGTAAAATGAAGGGTGATGTTGAATATTTTAATAAATTAGCTTCGGCACTTGATGATGATGTTATTATGAGAAAGTTTTATGAAGAATTAATGGGTCTTGATTTATCTAATTTTAATCCATCAAGAGATAGACAGAACAATAAGATTATGGATATTATGAAAGAACATAATGTTGATGTTATTTTAGAATTTATTAATTATTGGAAACAAGAAGCTGATGATACTAATGTTGATGCTATGATTAAAAGTAGAATGAAAGGTATGGATTTATACAGAGAGTTTGTTAGATTTTATGAAATGTGTGGTAATAATATGAATTCTAAACCTTCACTTTGTAAATTCGGCACTCGCATTAAAAGTTATGAGGATAAGGTTGCCTATGTTAGAAAAAATACTGGATTGTATTATTCTTTAATTTATTAATTTTCATCTATACACAAAAAGTGAGGGGTTAGGCTGATACTCTTCACTCTCTTTTTTTTATATTTTTCTATACTTTCTTACCTATTATCTATATATATTATTATTTATTTATTTATTTATTTATAAAAAGTGTAGAGAGTGTAGGGTATGAAGGGTATTTATGAAATTGAAAATATTGAAAATATAAAATATATAAAATATAAAATATCAAATATAAGGAAGTGAAAACATAGTCTTAACCCCCACACACTTCACACCTTTTAATTACCAAATATAGAAATATAGAAAATTATATAATTATTAAATGAATAAATATATAATTAATTACCACTCATATCCATCACATCAACCTCAATATCCACATTGCTAACATCATGTATAATAATTTTATTTCCAGCAATATCATTAAACCAATCATTAGCACAACATATAATGACCGCTTCTTCCAGTGCCTGTTTATTCAATCGTGAAACACCTTTTAGACCAAACTCCTTTGCTTTAGCATATAGTTCCTTTTTAGTAGGCATCTTTTTATATAATAGGTTTAGAAAATATTTTTTAGATATGTATTTTTCTAAATATTAAAAATTATTTTCTTAATATATAATAAATGAGTGAAGAAGAAGAAGAAACACTAGAAACCATTAATGAAGAACCTCAAACTATTGAAGACCAATTAGCACCAGAAAATGTTAAACCAACTACATTAAATAAAAATGGAAAACCACGCAAACAATTATCACCAGAACATTTAGAGAGATTGGCAAAGGCAAGAGCGAAAGCAAATGCAATAAGAAAACAAAACTCAATTAAAAAGTTAGAAGATAAAATAGAAAATATAAATAAACAAACAGAGCCAATATTAGGCACTAAACCAAAGAAAGAAATAAAGAAAGAACCAGAACCTGAACCTGAAGTTTTAAATGAAACTATTGAGGAGGATAAAAGTGAAGTGAAAGAGAGAAAAAAGAAATCAACTAAAAAAAAAACAAAAATAATTGTAGAACAATCAAGCGACGATAGTGATGAGTTCGAACCAAATGATAATGTTGTTTTTGTTAAACGAGTATCTAGAAAAAAGAAAGAACCAGAAGAACCTCCAGCAATAGAAAGACAACAAGCTTATCAACAACCACCACCAGAACCACCACCTAAACCACCAATGAAACCACAATTAACACCTCAACAAATGATGTTAAGAGATAATTATAATGCTATGTTTAGTGGTAATTTTATTAATCAAAATGGTATGAGAAGACATTATTAATTTTTTTTATAATGTATAATGTATAAGATGGCTGGTTTCCATACAAAAACATTTTTAATATATGATGATTACATGACACCTAAACACGCTTGGGAAGACATTAAAGATTATATTCCAAAAAGGAAGATATGGGAAGCGTTTTATGGTGATGGTACAAGTGGTAATCATTTAACTGAATTAGGTTTTGATGTTATACACGAAGCGAGAGATTTTTTTACAGAACAACCAGATGAGTGGGACATTATAGTTTCTAATCCACCATTTAGTAAAGCAAAAGAAGTAATGAAAAAATTGGAAATATATGATAAACCATTTATTATGATTATGCCTTCTAGTAAAATTAATACAAGTTATTTTAGAACTTGGAAAGACAAAGGATTACAGATAATTATTCCTCGTAAGAGAATACATTTTACAAAACTTGTTGATGGAAAAGTTTTAGACAACTGGAAGAGTTCTTGTAATTTTGATTGTTTCTATTATTGTTATAAAATGGATTTACCAAGAGATATAATTTGGCTAGAATAATTTTTTTTATATTATTATATTAGTGTATATTAATATGAAGACCGCCAAAGTCAAAAATTTAGAAATAATACCACCTAAAAGTGAATCGGGTTCTTATCCAACAGATACATATATGCCAAAGATGCACCAAGTTTGTATTGCCGTAGGTAAAAGAGCATCAGGCAAATCAACAGCAATTGTTAATTTAATAGAACGATTAAAATTTGATTATTGTATTGCCGTAAGTCCAACTATGAATAGCAACAAAGAGCTTATGAATAGATTAAAAATAGAACATGTATTCGAAGATGTAGATGACCCAAGTGTTATAGATAAAATAAAAGATATTGTTAATAGAGAAGCGGAAGATTTAGAGAGATACAGAGAAGAACTAAAAAAATATAATAAATTAATGAAGGACTTAAAGGAAGGAAAGTATATGGATGATGATCTTTTATTAAGGTTCTTTGGAGATGAAGGAGATTTTATGAAACCAGAACACAGATGGAATGGAGAGAAAGTTCGCATAGCCGTAATTTTTGATGATATGTTAGGCTCAGGCATTTATTCACGCCCAAGAAAATTAAATGGATTATCAACATATTCTAGACATGTGGGGCAGTTAAAAGAGGGCGGAGCTATTGGTGTCAGTTTATTCTTCCTCATTCAATCGTTCAAGTGCCAAACAGGAGGACTTAATAAAGTTATTCGTAATCAATGCACTAGTATGTTATTATTTAAAACAAAAGATAGACAAGAGATGAAAGATGTTGCCGAAAGTGTTTCAGGAGAGATAGATGAAGAATTATTTAATAAAGTATATGATACAGCAATAGGAGATGGAAGTGACTACCCCTTTTTATTTATAGATTTACATAAGAAAAAAGAACACCCAAGCATGTTTAGACAACGATTAGACAATTTTATTATTCCAGAAGAATTAAAATAAAAAATAATATTAATATATAATAAATATGAGTAGAACGGGCGTTTTATCAGATTTAGCTGTAAAATATCGCAATCCGGAATGGTTTCCGCTGGATGTAGGTCATCAAGGAGATATGCATCCCATTCATTTACAAAAGAATATATTTAGAGGGATTAAAGTTCCAAAAAGAACAAAAAGATACACTAATGTATCTCGCTTTCCAGTTAATGATTTAAAGAACTTCGCACAATTTGGTTCTACAGGCAGACATGAAGAAGCAGAGTTTTATTCTATACAAAATTACAGAAGAGAATTAGGAAGTAATAATGTTATGCCACATTTAGAAAGTGCTTATAGAAAAAGAATAAGTGCAGATTATGTTCCACCTCCAGAGTTTAGACCAGACCCAAATGCTGGCGGAGTTCAAGCTAGTCCAACTTTATCATTAGGTAGATTACCACGCTCTCAAGCATCGAATATATATAGTAGAACTATACCAGGTTCTAGAAGTTTTTTAAGTACAAGAATGAGAGCCACTATGGCGAATTTAGTAGATCCAAGTGAATTAGAAGATTTATCAAGACTTATAGCACCAGAAACATTAGCAAGACGAGTTCATGATGACGAGGTATTAAGTAGATTAACAGAACAATACAGAGATGACCCAGAAGCATTATCACATATAGAACGATCATATCATCAAGCAGGAAGAAAGGACATATTACCTATGGAAGCATATGAACCTTTTGAAGAATAATAAATGTAATTTTATTAAAAAAATAATATTTAGTAAATATAAATGGAAGTACCAGGATTTTCAAGAAAACAACATGAAAACCCTTTTGATTATACCGACGACCAATTAGCAGAAAAACAAATAGCATTAAAGACCATGAAAGAATTATATCCAGATGTTCCAGCATATTATGCTGAATTAGTATATGATATGTGCAAAAACAGCACACAAGAAGAAATAGATAAAATTAAAGAAAAGGTAGAAAGTGTTCCTTTTAAATATGCTAAAAAAGAAATTAATGAAATTAAAGAAAATTAAAATATTTATTATAATAAATAAAATATTTATTTATAATAAATGAGTCTTCAAAGAAGTAGATATGAAGGGCAACAAGTAGTAAATAGTTTTAACATATTTCTTGATAGTGAAAAATCAAGTATAGTAGGTGACAAACAAAGCGAAGGAGATGATGTGCATGTTCATTTCGCAGGACAAACTATAGAAGCAGGAGATGGAGAGTTTATTAGACTATCTCTCTTAAACTTTACTATGTTTAACAATACTTATATGATAAATATAAATAATAGTAGATTTAATGTTAGAGGTGCATCATCAACTAACGCATCTTTTTTAGCCGTAGTAAATATTGACCGCAAGAATTATGGAAATCTTAAAGATATAGCAACATCTTTTGCTACTAATTTAGGAACTTATCTTGCTTCTGTATCTTCCGCAACCACATTTGAGAATACTACTATTTTACCAAGTACAACCACTATGAGTACAACTGATAATCGTCTTTTAGACATAACTCTAACTTCTAAAAATGGAAATGGAACACCAATAGCACATGGTATTACATCTTTAAAAATCCAGTGTTTAGAAGCAGAAGGAGAATCTTATACTATTTTAGGAGGTAATCGTCAAGATGATTCTAGTGATACAACATTTAGTAGTTTAAAAATTACTGGTCTTACAGCAGGTTCTAATACTATTAGAATTCAAGGATATTATCCTATGCAACGATTAAGTGACCCTTATGTATATTTAAGATGTAATAACGCTAACAATGGTTTAGCAATGTCTGTATTAAATAATGATAGTGGAAGATATAACGCCGACATTCTTAATAGTGACATCTTTGCGAAACTTTTAAAAGATGTTGAGTATATAACTTATGATTCTAATACAGGTGATGAATACTTTTTAAATCTACAACAAAGAAAATTAGCGAATTTACGATTTACTTTAACAGATTCTAAAGGTAGAAAATTAGGAAGAACATCAGGACAGAGAGACAAGGGAACTGCAGCAGGTTTAACAGATTCTAATTTAAATTTTGAGAGTGATAATCAAAATACAACAGGTAATTTATATTTTACTGCTGTTTTAAGAGTAGATATAATTAGAAATAGAATGCCTCAAAAATTAGAAACTGAAGGAATACCTCCACCACTACCAGCAAGAAAAGCACAATCTACATTAGTATGGCAGGATTATGGAAAACCTAAACATTAGCGAAAGTTTAGCAATAATTTATTTCTCTCAATTTAAATTAATTTAATTTCATTTTTTTTATATTAATTAAATTAATTTTAAAATTAAAATCTTTTTGTATATTATAAAAAAGATGGCAGGTGTGCTTCCCGCAAACGTTTCGTATTTTATGCAAAGAATGCAAGGTGTAAGTGTTTCCAACTTTAAAGTGCATCCACAAACTGATGGCAATCAAACAAGTGGCAAAATCGTAAGATTCGAATTGCCAAGTAATACTCTTGTAAATTTAAGAGCAACAAGGCTCTTCTTTTCGGCAGTTACAACTGGTTCAGGCGTATCTATGCCTAATGATGTTTCCTCTTTCATAGAGCGTGTTGCTGTTTATATGGGTGGTGTTTTAGTACAAAACTCATTTCAAGGATATAATACATTAGTTCATGCTAAAGCTGCCCTTTGTGGTTCAAAATGTAATACTGCTTTAGGTCATCCTGAAATCGTCCGTAAAACATCTTATGTTAATGGTGCTTCATTTGGTGATGCATCCCCAGAAGCATATACTACAACTGATACAGAATCATTCTGTATTGACAACTGGGAAGGTCTTTTAGGAACATTAGAACCAAGTATTATTGACACTGGACTTTTTCCACAAATTACTTTAGAAATAACTTTAGCAGATGATACAGTCTGCCCAGTTAGTGAAGGTCGTGTTTTACCAGATGGCACAGGAGCAACTGCAGGACATTTTGACAAAACAGGTACTGCAAATCCAACATATACACTATCTCGTATGACTCTTCAGTGTGAAGTTTTAGGCATGGCTACATCAATTTTAGATCAAATAGTTGAGCAAAGAATTGCCTCTGTTGGTTACCTTTCTTTACCATTTAAAAATTATTATTCGTTTCAATCCACTCATAATTCAACATCACGCTTTAATGTAAATTCTGCCTCATGGGATAAACTCTGGTTGGCTTATCGTGAAACAACTTACTCTGCTAAATCTGCTCCTAAAATTGTAAATGGATACAAAAAAGCAGGTGCTAATGTAGTTCGTGCATCTGCTCTTGTTGCTGGGGCTGTAAATGCTAGTGCGACATTAGTAATTGATAATAGAATTGGTGAAGAGCCTCAAATTGGGGATATTGTTAAAGCACCAGGTATTACAACAAAAGTCACAATTGCCACTAAAACATCAGCAACTAATTATACTATGTCTAGCACTCAAACTATAGTAGATAATGCAGCCGTTTCTTTTGAAAGAGATATCGGTGCCCCAAGTTATGATTTAGGGGGTTGTTTAGACGTTAATAAAGAACGCTACATTACTAACTACTTTAAATTTAAAGAATTAGCTGGTTCTGGTGTTCCAAATTTCCAGTTACAAGTCAATTCAGCGAATATTCCAGCTTACCGCATGACAACTCCAGAAGCTTTAGCCATGTCATTAAACTCTGTCGGTAAATACGAACGCAACGAAACTTTAACATTAGACCAATACCGCAATAACTTTTTCATTCAATGTTACAATTTCGCACTTCCTGGAAGTGATATGAATCGCTTGGCATCAGGCTTAGATACGCGCAGTGTTTCTGCTATGGGTTCAATAACAACTGAAAATTTAAATGAATGTAGTTTAACCATGTTTGCAGAGTGCACAGCTGAATTGCGCTTAGGCAGCGGGCGCGCTATCGAAATTATTGGCTGAGAAGTAATGACTTAAATGTAAATTTAAATAAAAATTAATTTATTATTATTTTCTTATTATATAATAATAAACTATGGTAGATGCCGTTGGATTATACGCTGGAATAAAACCTAACAAAAACGCAAAAGAATTTTCTTATTTTGATTACTCACCTGCACACGCAAGTATGTATGAAGGTATTGGACTAAATAATGTTAGAAACCCCACGCCTGGTTACTTCACACCAATTGGAAAACTTCCAACAGAATTTAATGATACAATATTTAGAAGCACTTTAAAACAAGTATTGCCAGTTAAAGGGCAACCAGAAGCAGTAATTTATGGAAGACCAGAAAGTGAAAAGAATGGTTGGCAATATGTTAATCAAGGTTTTGCTAGACATCAACCTTTAGGTTTAGCAACTGATGCTGATAAACCGATGGACTTACCTATTATGCCTATTGCTGGCTTTTACAATCCTGACATGGTTAATACATTTGGAAATTTAAAATAATGTAATAATATAATCATAAAATAAAATCTATCTATATTATATCATGGCGTTGCCTTACGAATCATATAATATAGATGAAGTAGGAGCGAAAAATATACCACAACTAGAAGATGTTGTTTTAAATAATTTAGCAGATGGAGAAGTATTAACTTACAACTCATCTACAGAAAAATGGGAAAATAATGTAATAATAAGTGAGGCTGGAACTTTAGATGGTTTAACAGATACTAATATAAATAGTGTAGCAGATAATGAAGTTTTAGCATATAACTCTACAACTAGTAAATGGGAAAATACAACTCTTATAGATATCGATACATTAAGTAATTTAAGTGATACAAATATAAATGCTTTAGCAGATGCACAATTTCTTCGTTATGATGCTAATGTATCAAATAAATGGATAAATACAGACCTTAATTTAGAAGGTATAAAAGATGTAAATATAACTGGAATAGCAAATACAGAAGTTTTAAAATACGATAATGGTAATTGGGTAAATAGCACAATATTAGTTAATGAATTACAAGATGTAAATATAACTAATTTACAAAATAATGAAGTATTAAAATATAATTCTGTAACAAATAAATGGGAAAATAAAGACAACACAGATTCTATAGATGAGTTACAAGATACAAATATAACTTCTCTCACAAATAATAATATATTAAAATATAATTCTGCAAGTTCTAAATGGGTTAATACTTTTATTAATTTTGGCGAACTACAAGATGTTAATCTAAATACTTTAACAAATGGAGCAATAATAAAATATAACTCAACAAATACAGAATGGGAAACAAGTAGTTTATCATTAAACGAATTAAACGATGTAAATACAGCTGGAGTAGTAAATACAAATGTTTTAAAATATGATTCTACAAGTACAAATTGGTATCCTAGTTTTATGCAATTAAACGAATTAATAGATATAAATATTTCTAATCCAGTAAATAGTCAATTTCTAGCATACAATAGCAGTTTAGGTAAATGGGTAAATACAACTTATACAGACCTTGATACAATTTCTAATTTAAGTGATACTAATATAACTTCTCTTACAAATAAAGATCTTTTAGTTTATGATTCTGCTACAAGTAAATGGATAAATGATAAAATAAATTTAAATGATTTAAATGATGTAAATACAGCTGGAGTAGTAAATACAAATGTTTTAAAATATGATTCTGGAAGCTCAAATTGGTTTCCTAGTTTTATGCAATTAAATGAATTAATAGACACTAATATAACAAGTCCAGGAGCAACAGAAGTTTTAAAATACAATGGATCAAAATGGGAAAATGCTCTAGTAAATGTAAATGAAATAAATGGTATAGATTTAACTCAAGTCGTTGCAAATGAATTATTAAAAAAAGACTCTGATAATGCAAATGAAATAGTGGGTGCAAAACTACGAACGAGTGTAACAAGTAATGCTACAAGTGTTACACATGAAATAAATACATTATATCAAGATGGTATAATTTTAAATGAACTTTCATCAATAAAAAGTAAGAAAGATAATGGAGTTTATAGTATGGTATTAAATCCATATGAAGCTAATGCTAGTCAAAAAGGAATAACACTATTAGCACACAATAATAATATTCGTGTTGGTATTAACGTAGCAAATCCTACAGAAGACTTGGAGATAGATGGTAATATACAATTAAATTCTAATAATAATAGTAGAATAATATTTTATGACGCACAAACTCCTCACACACACGCAGAAATAGATGCTGAAGGTTCAGGAACAAATGGAGGGCAATTAATATTTTATACAAAAGTAGATGGGGGAAGTGTAACTGAAAAAATGAGAATTGCTAATAATGGAAATGTTGGAATAAATACTACAACCCCATCAACAAAACTACATGTAAATGGTAATTTAAAAATAAACGCAGAAATTTATGGAACTAATGATACAATCGAATTATATACCAATACAAATTCTTTAAATAGTTATTCTTGGATGGAATTGAGATCAGATAAATATGTTATTGCAGGACCGAAAATACAATTCAAAGCAAATTCTAGTAATAATAGTTATGGAGATGAAACGATGATATTACAAGCAAATGGTAATGTGGGTATAGGTACATTTAGTCCAAGTCATAAGTTACATGTAATTGGAAATATTAAAGCAACTGATTTGTTACTTGGCGAACATAATAGCACACCTAAAATCGATATGTTTTTTATAGATAAATCTGTAGCAACTGGTAATAATAGTTATCACGCAATTTGGGACACAAAAATAGAAATAGGTAAAAGTGATGATTTTACAAATAGTCCAGCATATCCTCCTAGTAATGCTTATGGTATGAATGTTCAGGCAAATAGCGATGGGCTATTCGTTGGTGTAGAAACCTATAACGCTGGTAATGATTGGAGACCACTACTAAAATGGGGAGATGACTCAACCGACACTCCATTTAGAATAGTGTCACATTCTGGTGGTCATAGCTACGAGTTTGGAACGGATGGGATTCTAACAGCACCAGGAAAGGTTATCGCAGAATCGAATGCGCTGATAGGTGGTAATCACAAAAATTACGGCACAGGGGGAGCATTTTTTGCACACAAAGACAGATATAATGATAACAATGATTCTCACGCAATATATGCAAGTAATGGTGGTTCTTTAATTTTAAATAGTTCCAATAATACTCCAGTTGTTATAACACATCAAAATGTATATAATCATTTTTTTCATTCTAATGGTAATGTTTCTTTTGGAGCAAATGATAATAGTCAAAGATTAACGGTAAATGGAAACTTAAAATTAGGTGGTGTATTACTGAATACTTTCGGTGGGTCAAGTAACGCAATTGAGATAGAAACCGCTCTGGCATGGAATGGAAGTTCTAATACTCTTGCAAGAGTAGTAGCAAATCAATACACAGCATCTTTGCGAGTATATGATAGTAATGGTGGTGAAATAACATCTATAAGTCCTTATATGAATGGATATATATATCACAGGGGTACGTTTTGGAATGTTAGTGATGACCGATTAAAAAGTTATGAAACCGATGTATCTAATGCTACTTCATTAGTAATGAAAATGAAACCAAAATTTTATAAAAAACACCCTACACTAATTACTGATGACCCAACAC
>Ga0222715_10004680_pt1 | contig 11793 bp, 18 predicted proteins | sample C33_9DmetaG_FD_165056 | JGI IMG/M metagenome (GOLD analysis project Ga0222715, IMG submission 165056) | Estuarine water microbial communities from San Francisco Bay, California, United States - C33_9D | ecosystem: Environmental > Aquatic > Marine > Unclassified | place: USA: California...
GTTCTGGTGTAGCCTTGTATCAAGAGATGCGGCGTATGGGCTTACCAGTATCGGAGTACACGCCACATAGGGGGTCAGGAGATAAGTTAGCCAGACTTAACTCCGTTGCAGACATAGTAGCATCTGGGATTTGCTGGGTGCCAGAGACACGGTGGGCTGAAGAAGTGGTCGAAGAGATTGCAGGATTTCCATTTATGAGTAATGATGACCTCGTGGACTCTACAGTTATGGCCTTGATGCGGTTTAGGCAGGGCGGATTTATCAGATTACCTAGTGACGAACCTGAAGAAGAACGGTTCTTTAAACGACGCCGAGGCGGATATTATTAAAAGGGTTAGCAATGGCTATTGAAAAAGGACTATACGCAGCTCCAATGGGGTTAAAAGACTTAGAAGGTGACCTTGAGGGCATGGAAGAGATGGAAATCCCTGAAATGGAAATCGAGATCGTCGATCCTGAGTCAGTAACTCTGTCTGATGGTAGTATGGAGATCACCATAATGCCCGGAATGGACGGGGATGTTTCTGAATTTGGTGGTAATTTAGCCGAAATGATGAGTGAAGACGACCTTGATGAGCTGTCAGGTGAACTTGTTGGGCAAGTTAAGGCTGATATTGAAGCGCGTAAGGACTGGGCGGACACATTTGTTAAAGGTTTAGACGTATTAGGCTTTAAATATGAGCAACGTACAGACCCTTGGGAAGGCGCATGTGGCGTTAACTCTACAGTTTTAGCTGAGGCAGCCATAAGATTCCAAGCTGAGACCATGAGTGAGACCATGCCAGCGGCTGGACCAGTAAAAACTAAGATACTTGGTATAGAAACTAAGGAAAAAGACGAAGCGGCTGCCCGTGTTATGGCAGATATGAACTACGAATTGACTGAAAACATGGTTGAGTACCGACCAGAACACGAACGGATGCTGTATAGCCTCGGTTTAGCGGGTTCTGCGTTTAAAAAAGTGTATTTTGACCCTAATCTAGGGCGTCAAGCTGCTATATACATCTCAGCAGAAGACGTGATTGTGCCTTACGGCGCGTCGAATATTGAGTCTGCAGAGCGTGTAACGCACGTAATGCGTAAAACTAAGAATGAATTGAAGAAGCTACAGGCCGCAGAGTTCTATAGAGACATAGACCTTGGAGAGCCAGAGCCTTACCACACAGACATCGAAGAGAAGAAAGCGGAAGAAGGGGGCTATTCGCTCACTGATGATGACCGCTACGCTATCTACGAAATACACGCCGACCTTCTTATTGAGGGTATTGATGACGAAGATGGCATTGCTCGACCATATGTCGTCACGATTGAGCGTGGAAGTGGTGAAGTGCTGGCGGTCCGTAGGAATTACGAGGAGGGTGACCCTCTCACTCTCAAGCGCCAGCACTTCGTCCACTATAATTATGTACCGGGATTTGGGTTTTACGGCCTTGGCCTGATACATATTATCGGTGGGTACGCCCGTGCCGGTACTTCCTTGATACGTCAACTCGTAGACGCGGGTACGCTCTCCAACCTCCCGGGAGGGTTAAAGTCCCGTGGATTGCGTATCAAGGGAGATGATACACCTATCGAGCCGGGCGAATTTAAGGACGTAGACGTGCCGTCAGGGTCAATCCGTGACAACATCATGCCGCTACCTTACAAAGAGCCTTCACAGACGCTCCTAGCGCTTCTCAACCAGATTACTACTGAAGGACGACGCCTAGGTGCTATAAGCGATATGGACATCTCTGACATGTCTGCTAACGCTCCTGTGGGTACTACACTAGCTCTATTAGAACGCACACTCAAACCTATGGCTGCTGTACAAGCACGCGTACATTACGCGATGAAGCAAGAGTTTAAACTACTTAAAGCGATCATGGCGGAGTATGCCCCTGAAGACTACGCTTATATACCCGCTAGAGGCGAGGTAGGGGCTAAAAGGGAAGATTACATGATGGTGGACGTGATCCCTGTCAGTGACCCTAATAACTCGACTATGGCGCAACGTGTAGTACAGTATCAGACTGTCCTGCAAATGTCAGCGCAAGCACCACAGATATATGATTTACCACAACTACATCGCCAGATGATAGAAGTATTAGGCGTAAAGAACGCCGATAAACTCGTCCCAACTAAGGACGACGCAAAACCAACCGATCCGATAAGCGAGAACATGGACGCCCTAGTAGGCAAACCTATGAAAGCGTTTATTTACCAAGACCATGAGGCGCATATCGCTACGCATACATCGTTCATGCAAGACCCTATGATGGCTCAGATGATCGGACAGAACCCACAGGCCAAACAGATTATGGCGTCTCTACAGGCGCATATAGCCGAACACTTAGGGTTTGCATACCGCACTAAGATAGAAGAGAAGCTTGGTGTACCACTACCCGCTCCAAACGAGGAGATGGATGAGGATATGGAAGTACAACTGTCACGTCTGGTTGCAGACGCAGGCAAGCAACTTACGCAGGCTAATCAGAAACAAGCCGCGCAGCAGAAAGCTCAACAGCAACAGCAAGACCCGATCATACAGATGAAACAGGCAGAGCTGCAGATTAAACAAGCTGAAGAGCAACGCAAAGCTCAAAAAGATCAAACTGAAGTACAGATCAAACAAGCTGAACTAAAACAGAAACAGCAAAAAATGATGATTGATGCTAAAGTTGCTTCAGAACAAATTAATGTCGATAAAGCAGAACTCGCTATCGATGCCAAACGACAAGGCGTACGAGATGCAACTGCTAAACGTGTAGAGGAAAACAAAGTTGACCTTGAACTTGCGCGTATGATGCAAGCTACACAAAAACCAGAAGGTAAAAAATAAGTATGGCTAAAACCGTCTTTGACGTGCTTAAAAATAAAATCGGCGAGGACATCTCGTCTGCACAGAGTTTCTTAACCGCAGGGTCACCCAAAGACTATGCGGAATTTAGGGAAGTTGTTGGCTTAATTCGGGGTCTCGAAGCCAGCAAACAATACATTGAAGACCTTGCGAAAAACTATATGGAAAACGATGATGACTGAAGAAGCAGTTAAAATCAGCGATGCTGAATTAGAACTACAACTACCTAAACCCGTGGGATACCGCGTGTTGGTAGCACTACCACAACCCGAAGAAACCGTAGCAGGGACATCAATCCTGAAAACGGAAACAGCTAAAACTCAAGACCATATCATGTCTATTATAGGACTTGTTGTGGACATGGGCGATCAAGCGTACTCTGATGACGAACGTTTCCCCACCGGACCTTGGTGTAAGGAAGGCGATTTTGTTATGTTTCGTATGAACTCAGGAACACGTTTTACAATAGGTGGCGTTGAATATCGGTTAATGAACGATGATTCAATTGAAGCAATTGTAGACGATCCAGCAGGTATTCAGAGGGCATAAATATGGCATTTCAAAAAGTAGAATTTGAATTTCCGGAACCAGAGGACAACAAACTAGACATTGAAGATTCTGGTTCTGTTGAAATTGATATTTCCGGCAAGAAAACTAAAGAAGACTTCATGGAAGTAGAAGAGACTCCTGAGCCAAAGGCTAAGGAAAAAGTCGAAGAAGCTCCTGAAGACGACTTTGAAGTGGAGGTTGTAGATGATACACCTAAAGCAGATCGTAACCGCAAGGCTTCAGAGCCTCCGGCAGATGTTACAGATGAAGAACTTGAAGACTATTCTGACAAAGTTCGTAAACGTATCCAACATTTTAGCAAAGGTTACCACGACGAGCGTAGGGCTAAAGAAGAAGCTCATAGGCAAAGCCAAGAACTTGAAAGAGTTACCCAGAAACTTATGGAAGAAAATAAGAAGTTAAAGGGTAATGTAAACAAGAACCAAGCTGCTTTGCTAGATCAAGCTAAGAAAAACGCTAGTATTGAGTCAGAAAACGCTAAACGTGAGTATAAAGCAGCATATGAGTCCGGTGACTCCGATGCGGTATTGGATGCACAAGAAAAGTTAACCAATGCTAAGTTAAAGTCCGATAGACTAGCAAACTTTAAATTACCATCTTTACAGGAGACTGAAACCCCTGTAGAAACACAAGTAGAACAACCCGCTCCGGCAGTACAAGTCGATGATCGGGCCGCAGAATGGCAAAAAGCTAATACGTGGTTCGGTAGCGATGATGAGATGACAAGTCTAGCGTTGGGGCTGCATAATAAACTTACTAAACAGGGCGTAAGCCCGCAAAGTGATGAATACTACGAGGCTATTAATTCTCGTATGCGTCAAGTATTCCCCGAAAACTTCGAGGATGCTGAACCGAAGCGAAAGAAGACCCAAGTGGTTGCCCCCGCAACGCGGAGCCAAGCAGCACGAAAAGTGACGTTGACACGCACTCAGGTACAAATCGCTAAGAAGTTGGGGTTGACACCCGAACAATACGCCAAACAGGTTGCAATAGATATGAGGAAAGCAAATGGCTGAGAATCGCATAGACCGCGAATTAGAAAAACGTGAAAAAACTGTCCGTAAGAAAGCTTGGACACGCCCAGAGACTTTACCGTCTCCTGCGCCACAGGCTGGATATAGCTTCAGATGGATTCGCGTAAGTAACCAAGGCCAAGTAGACGCTACCAATGTCTCGTCAAAGTTACGTGAAGGTTGGACGCCTGTAAGAGCTGAAGATCACCCAGAAATCTCTATGGTTACTGTAGAACAAGAACGTTTTAGAGATAACGTAGTTATAGGTGGTTTATTACTCTGCAAAGCGCCAATAGAAATGGTTGATGAAAGAAACGACTATTTCCAACAACAGACTGATGGTCAAATGAGTTCTGTTGATAACAACCTCATGCGTGAAAATGACCCTCGAATGCCGTTGTTCAATGATCGCAAGACCAAAGTAACATTCGGCAAAGGAACTTAAATTTAATCTATATAGGATACATATATCATGTCTACTACAAGTTCAGGATACGGGTTTGTACCCGTAAAACGATCTGACGGTATGCCTTATGCTGGCGCTCAAGATTCGTTTTTAATTACTCCTGCAGGCGTGGCTCAAAACATCGGCTACGGCTCTGTTGTTGAGATCGCTGCAGGTTACGTACAACTAGCCTCTGGTACTGGCGCAGATGCAACTACCAACAACCTTGGTGGTAACGGCATAGGTGCTTTAGGAGTGTTTGTTGGCTGTGAGTATTTAAATGCTCAAGGTCAATTGATCTTCTCTCAGTATTACCCTTCAGGGACAGCTAACGCTACTGCTTACGTTGTAACTGACCCAAATGTTACTTTCCAAGTACAAGCAGACGGAGCAATTGCTCAAGCTGCGTTGGGACACAATGCGCCTTTACCAGCCGCACAAAACGCTACAACTTCAGTAAACACAACTACTGGCAAATCTAACATGCAACTTGACGCTACTACTGCTACGGCAACTAAGGCGTTTAAAGTTGTTGGTTTTGTAACAAAACCGGGTTCTGCTATTGGCGATGCTTATACTGATGTATTAGTGAAAATTAACTCACCGTACCACCAAATGGGTACCGGCATCGTAGGAGAATAATTCATGGCTATTTCACGCGCACAGTTACTAAAAGAACTGTTACCCGGATTGAACGCATTGTTCGGTTTGGAATATGCAAAATACGGTGAAGAACACGCCGAAATTTTTGAAACTGAATCATCAGATCGCTCTTTTGAGGAAGAAACAAAACTATCTGGCTTTGGTGCTGCACCAACTAAGTCAGAAGGCTCTTCTATTGAGTATGACAATGCTCAAGAAGCTTTCACTGCACGCTACACACACGAAACAGTGGCGATGGGTTTCTCTATCACTGAGGAAGCTATTGAAGATAACTTGTACGATTCACTATCGTCTCGTTATACTAAAGCACTGGCTCGCGCTATGGCGTACACTAAGCAGGTCAAAGCGGCTAACATTTTAAACAATGCTTTCGCTGCTGGTACTACATACGGTGACGGCAAGTCATTATGTGCTACTGACCACCCGCTAATCGACGGCGGCACTAACTCAAATGAACCAGCAGTAGCTGCGGACTTGAACGAAACTTCCCTTGAGGCAGCTATCATTCAAATCGCAGGTTGGACAGATGAGCGTGGCCTATTGATTGCAGCAAAACCTAAGAAACTTGTGATTCCGCCAAACTTGCAATTCGTTGCAACACGTTTGTTAGAAACAGAAGGTCGTTTAGGTACTGCGGACAACGACATCAACGCTATACGCAACAACGGTTCTGTTCCGGGTGGTTACACTGTAAACCACTATCTAACAGACACTGATGCGTGGTTCTTGATGACAGACGTTCCAAATGGTCTAAAACACTTCACACGTAGCCCAATGGCTACTTCGATGGACGCTGACTTTGATACTGGCAACAGCCGCTACAAAGCTCGTGAGCGTTACTCGTTTGGTGTATCTGATCCATTAGGAATCTTTGGTTCTCCGGGCGCATAAGCTTAGAACATTTGTTTTGGAGAGGGGCTGCTTCGGTGGCCCCTTTCTTTTTGTTGACATATTACGTTATGCGGTGGTATGCTAACAATTATCGGGAATACCCCGTGAATCTGACAGGCCCGACTGACGACATGCAGACGGATTCACTTAACTCGCATGTGAGGACATATTCATGGCGAATACTACATTTTCAGGTCCAGTGACCTCTACCAACGGTTTCATCGGCGACATCGTTGTCCCAACATACACAGTTGCAAACGCACCTTCAGCTTCAGCGGCTGGCGCAGGTACTGTTGTATTTGTGTCTAATGGAGCTGCCGGCTCCGCTATATTGGCTTTCTCTGACGGAACAAATTGGAAGCGTTCTGACACAGGCGGCACAATCGCAGCATCATAAGGGGGTACGTAATGAGTAGATTTGCACCCCCAACCGAAGAAGAACTAGCGGCTCGAGGAATCGGCACTGTTAAAGTTCGCGCACGAAAAGAAGACGGCACGCTTAAAGCGGATGATCCTGCTACACCTGATGTAAATGAGGCGTGGGAAGAAAAACCAGCTAAAAAACGTGGGCGTCCTTCAAAAAAGAAGGATTAGAGTATGTCTCATTCTGACGTCCAAACCAAACGGGTTACCGCAGCAGCATCTTTAGCTGTAGGCCCTGCCCGTATCCGTCAGGTACAAGTATTAACTTCTGGCGGCGGTGCTGGTCGATTGACCATTACTGACGGTTCTGGCGGTACAACAGTGCTTGATCTTGATTTTAAAGCTTCAGACTCTCACTCGGTAAATATACCCCAAGCGGGAATACGTTGCCAAAATGATGTGTTAATAACGGCGATGACGAATATCACTGCCATGACAGTCTTCTACAGCTAGAGGTGATGTATGCGGAGTTATTACAAATCAGGAGGCTCTGTCAAAAAGTCCCCTGCTTGGACTCGTAAAGAGGGCAAAAGTAAATCTGGTGGCCTCAATGCCAAAGGCGTTGCTAGCTACCGGAAAGCTAATCCCGGAAGTAAATTAAAGACAGCAGTTACTACAAAACCTAGCAAACTTAAAAAAGGTTCTAAGGCTGCTAACCGACGTAAATCTTTCTGCGCTCGTATGAAGGGCATGAAGAAACGCAACACAAGTTCTAAAACAGCTAACGATCCGGACAGCCGTATAAACAAGAGTTTACGGAAGTGGAATTGTTAGATGACTATATCACGTGCATCAATGCCTAAAGAATTAACAGGGAATAGAACTATGAATATGAAAAAGAAAAAATCTCTAACTCAAATGCCGGGTGACAGTAAAAGACAACGTGCTGACACTAATATGACTAGAGAGCAAGAGAAGCGTCTAGCAGATCAAGCTAATGAAATGCGTGGAAAGGCTAAACGCGATGAAGATCGTATGAGTATGCCTTCCATGATGAAAAAAGGTGGTAAGGTCAAAAAGATGATGGGTGGCGGTAAGATTCGCGGTTACGGTATGGCTCGTGGCGGCAAAGTCTGTAAGATGCGCTAATGCGTAGGTACTACAAATCTAAAGGCTGCGGCTGTTCTTCTTGTGGTACTAAGAACTACAAAAAAGGTGGTACGGTGAAAGATTCGTGCTACCGCAAAGTGAAAGCTTCTTATAAGGTTTTCCCAAGCGCGTATGCGAGTGGGGCTATCGCAAAATGTAGGAAGAAAAAGGCGGGTAAGTAATGGCTGTTCGCAAGACCGCAAAAGGAGCTGCGTTAAAACGTTGGTTCAAAGAAGACTGGAAAGACGTTAGCACAGGCAAACCGTGTGGGCGTAAGAAGGGCGAAAAGCGGGCTACGCCATATTGCAGACCTACAAAGAAGGTTTCTAGTAAAACTCCGAAGACTAGTGGAGAGATGACAAAGGCTGAGAAGAGTAAACGTGTAGCGCAGAAGAAGCGTCTAGGGCAGCCAGCAGGTAAGCCCAAACGTGTATCTCCAGTAAAAAGGCGTAAGAAATGACAACATCAGGTACCACAGCGTTCAATATGGACTTTACGGAAATTGCCGAAGAAGCATGGGAACGTGCAGGGCGCGAGATGCGTTCTGGGTATGACTTGCGTACAGCTAGACGGTCTATGAACTTGATGACAATCGAGTGGCAAAACCGTGGTATAAACATGTGGACTATTGATTCTGGCACGGTGAATCTTGTGCAAGGCACTTCTCGGTATCAATTACCGGCAGACACTATAGATTTAATGGAACATCAGATACGTACCAATAGTGGTAATACTAGTACACAATCTGACCTTACTATAAGTAGAATTAGTGTAAGCACATACGCGTCTATACCAAACAAGTTATCACAAGGGCGTCCTATACAGATGTATGTTGAGCGCCTACGAGATGAACCCCACGTTAACGTTTGGCCTGTACCAGACAATAATGACTACGTGTTGTACTACTGGCGTATGCGTCGGATACAAGATGCAGGCGCGGGTGTAGAGACTGCAGATATGAACTTTAGGTTTTTTCCATGCCTTGTAGCAGGGTTAGCCTACCATATAGCTATGAAAGTTCCTGAGTTAGTGGATCGCGTGCAGATGTTAAAGTCTGTGTACGATGAACAGTTTGATATGGCTGCCTCAGAAGACAGAGAAAAAACATCAGCGCACTTTGTGCCTAGAATAAGTGTGGTGTAATTATGACAAACAGGTTTGCCTCTGCTACAAAAACTATAGCGGAATGTGATGTCTGTGGGTTTCGCTACAAACTAAAAGAGTTGCGTAGTATCATAACAAAAGGTAAAGATACTAACATAAAAGCGTGTCGTGAATGCTGGAGTGGTGACCACCCCCAAAACAAACTAGGGGAATTTCCAGTCAATGACCCGCAGGCAATACGTAATCCACGGCCTGATTTTGCGGGATACGGCAGTAGTAGGAATATTCAATGGGGTTGGAACCCTGTTGGTGACGGAAATAATTTATACGGGTTATCTGTTAATAACTTGGAAATGGTAGCCTCAATAGGCGACGTAACTGTAAACTAGGAGATGTGTAATGCCTAAAGTTGGAAATAAAGAATTTAGCTACGATGCGGCAGGTAAAAAAGCAGCAGCTATGGAGGCTAAGAAAACAGGTCAGGCTATGCAGACAGCCTACAAAGAAGGTGGCAGGGTGGTAGGTAAGACCAAGATACGTGGTACAGGTGCTGCTATTAAGGGCCTTTTCGCAAGAGGGCCAATGGGGTAATCAATGAACTACGCTTCGCTTAAAACAAATATAGAAGACATCTGTGAAACATCTTTTACAGACGATCAGCTTGCTATGTTTACGCAACAAGCGGAAGAGAAGCTGTTACAAACAGTAGACATCCCAGCGTTACGTAAAGTGGATGGTGGGCCAGTAGCAAACACAAACAAATTGTACACGCTACCCAGCGATTACTTATACACATACAGTATCGCGGTTATAGATAACGGTACGTATACTTACTTGTTAAACAAGGATGTTAATTTTTTACGTGAAGCTTACCCAATTAATACAAGTGTACATTACGGAATACCTAAGTTCTACGCAGAATATAGTGACACACAGATTGAACTAGTTCCAACGCCAAATTCTAACTATGAACTTGAACATGTGTACGGCGCTTATCCACCGTCTATTGTAACTGCAGGTACTTCGTGGTTAGGCGATAACGCTAGTTCTGCGCTATTAAATGGCGCTCTTATAGAGGCTATACGCTTCCAAAAAGGTGAACCAGACGTAATTGCAAACTATGAAAAGCTTTATTTACAAGCTGTAACCTTGTTAATGGAGATGACTAATGGTAAACTACGCAGAGATGCGTATCGTTCAGGGCAGGCACGTGTGCCTGTTAACAGGGGGAACTAATGGCTTTTGTTGGTAACTTTACCTGTACATCTTTCAAACTTGCGTTGCTTGACGGCACAATGGATTTTAGTGCTGATACCAGTCAGACGTATAAAATTGCCCTGTATACCTCTAGCGCCACACTTAACGCGGATACTACCGCGTACACAACAACGAACGAGGTGTCGGGTGCAGGTTATACTGCAGGTGGGGTAGCTATAACTCCAACTACGACTACTTCTGAAACTACAGCGTACGTAGATTTTTCTAACGCTACGTGGACTAACTCAACAATAACTGCGCGTGGAGCGTTAATATATTCAGCCGGAGGAACAAATCCTGCGGTAGCGGTGTTAGACTTTGGGTCAGATAAGTCTTCTAACTCAAGCACATTCACAGTTACATTCCCAACAGCGGCGGCTTCTACCGCTATAATTCGCATCGGATAAAGGTTTACGACATGGCAAGTACATTTGAAAATGATCTTAGGCTCGAAGAAATTGGGACTGGTGAAAAGTCCGGTACTTGGGGTGTAACAACTAATACGAATTTAGAGCTTATAGGCGATGCTTTTGGGTATTCCGCTAAAACTTTAGCAAGCGCAGCTACAGACACTTTAACTGTGCCAGATGGTACATCTACAAACGCTGAAGCCCGTGCTTTATATATTAGATATAGCGGTGGTAATCAAAACTGTACTGTAACTATCGGCCCTAACACGTTATCTAAACTTTGGTTTATACACAATGGCACAAGCCATACTATAACTTTCTCTCAAGGTTCAGGTGCAAATGTAGTTGTAGCAGCGGGTAAACTAAAAGTTATAGCAACTGATGGTGGCGGTTCTAGCGCGATAGTGTATGACGTTACACAGAATATATCTGTACCAGATTTGTTTGTAGATAACACTTTGACTGTTGCCGGTAACACTGATCTAGCCGCAGTAGAGTTTAACAGCTTATCAGGTACAGGTTCTGTTGCTATTACAGACATACTTGACGAAGATAACATGGCGTCCAACAGTGCCACCAAACTTGCTACACAACAATCTATTAAAACGTACGTAGACAACCAAGTTGCTACTTCAGACACATTAACTGAAGTTTTAGCTAACGGAAACACCACAGCTACGGACCAAAAGATACAGTTTCGTGACAATGCTATATACATAAATTCTAGCGCAGATGGACAGCTAGACCTTGTAGCGGATACAGAAATACAGATTGCTGCCACTACCATAGATATTAATGGTGCGATAAATGCTAGCGGCGAGATTATAGCGGCCTCTTTAGATATATCTGGAAATATAGATGTAGATGGTACTACTAACCTCGATGTAGTTGATATTGACGGTGCTGTAGACATGGCTACTACACTAGCTGTAGCAGGTAACGTAGATTTTAATGGTGATCTTGATGTAGATGGTACTACTAACCTCGATGTAGTTGATATTGACGGTGCTGTAGACATGGCTACTACACTAGCTGTAGCAGGTAACGTAGATTTTAATGGTGATCTTGATGTAGATGGTACTACTAACC